>Ga0210408_10000151_pt1 | contig 110486 bp, 88 predicted proteins | sample IncBWH4MmetaG_FD_155471 | JGI IMG/M metagenome (GOLD analysis project Ga0210408, IMG submission 155471) | Forest soil microbial communities from Barre Woods Harvard Forest LTER site, Petersham, Massachusetts, United States - Inc-BW-H-4-M | ecosystem: Environmental > Terrestrial > Soil >...
TGTGATGACGCGCCTGGCTTTGAACTTGCTCAAGCGGGATACTTCTGTGAAACGTAGCATCAAAGGCAAACGTCTCAAGGCTGGTTGGGATAATGCCTACCTTGCCACCATCCTTCAACAACTGGAGATAGTTTAGATGCGTCGGCCCTGAGCGTTCGCGTTCGCCAGCGCATCCAGCATAGCGCGCGCGAGTTGTGCCTCGTAGCCGCGGATGGCCTCGGTAGACGCTGCCAGCGCGGCGCGCCGGGAGGTTGCAGCGGGGTTGATGAGCCGTCCAAGATCTTCCAGGTAGCGTACGGCGGCATCCATGCCGGCCACGTTTTCATAGATATAGGTGCCAATCTCCAGTTTGGCGGGGGTCGTGTCAGGCACAAAATCTTCGCGGAAGGTGGGCAGAGCGTTGAGTGTTTCCAGGCGGCCCCAAAGAAATCCCATGTGGGGAGAAAAGATTTTATAACCTGAGCAAACCAGGTAATCGCAGTCGAACGCCTGGACGTCGATTGGTCCGTGCGGGCCATAGTGTACGGCGTCGACAAACACCTCTGCCCCGGCAGCATGAGCCCGCCTGGAGACCTCGGCAATATTGAGAATGGACCCGATTGCGTTCGAGGCCAGCGTACAGGCCACGATCCGGGTCCGCGGGGAGAGCAACTTCTCCAGGTCCTCGGGATGAAGCCGGCCATCGTCTCTAAAGTGCCACCAGAGAATCTTTGCGCCTTCACGCTCCAGGGCCAACCAGACGGCAATGTTGGCTTCGTGGTCAAGATCGGTCACGATGATTTCACGACGATGGTTCAACGATTGACCAATGGCGATGCTGACAAGCCGCATGAAAGAGGTGGCATTCATGCCAAACGAAATTTCATCGGGATGCCGTGCATTGACCAGCAGAGCGACGCTGGCGCGGGCTTGCGCGATTGCTTCGTCCACCTCCTGCGACTGCCTGTATCGCCCGCCTCTTTGAACATTTCGATGCAGAAGATGGTTGGCTACGGCATCCAGTACAGTCTTGGGCGACTGCGCGCCCGCCGCATTATCAAAGAAGATGAACCCATCTTGAAGAGCGGGAAACGCAGCGCGAACGTGGTCTATGGGGAACTCTGCCATGCTCCAAATGATATACCGGTCATTGTTTTTCGGGCCTAGAACACAAATCGGTGAATGACGTTGGAGATAGGGTGCGTCAAACGCCTGTGGAAATTTCCACCTGAATGCTGAAAATGCCGGATCAGCCATTGGGAATGAGGAATGCTCCTGGAATTTTTCCATCCAGCGTCGCAAGAACCGCTCCGTTCATGCTAGCGAGTTGGGCCAGGTGACCATCCGTAATCTGCTTTGCGGTCTTGACCCAAGCTGGAAGACGAGAAATATCATGGTCGTCCGAGACAAACGAAAACCGTAGGACATTCGTCTCTTTCAGCCGGAGCAGTAGGGTCTGCGCCTGCAGGATGGTCAATCCGTAAGCTGGAGCTTGCGTAAGGACTCTTACAAACCCCAGCTCTGTAATCGAGCAGGTTGCCAGCGATGGGAGTTGTTTCGCTCGTACCCAGGAAGCGACGCGGTGGTGGAATTCGTGTTTGAGGAATCCCAGAGCTACGAGCGCATTCACATCAAGCAGATAGATCACGGGAAGTTGGCCAAGATTTCCTGGACCTCTTTGCTGCTCAAGACTGGCGCGTCGGGACCCGTGCGGAGAACGGGAAGTCCTGTGATTGGATCAGTGACAATCTTAGCCTTGAGGGGACGGTTTCTGCGCGGTGTTAAGACAATACGCCCGGCTTCGATGTTCGCGTCGAGCGGATCGCCGGCTCGGATACCAAGCTTGCGGCGAAGAGGGCCCGGAAGAACGACCTGCCCTTTGGTAGAAACTTTGGTTTGCATCGTAAGACAATCTTACCCGATCTTGTCGATTTACACCAAAACGGAGTCTTACCAAGAATGAAATTCCTTCACTAGCGGGATGAAACCATACAGTTGCGCCTTAAGCCCAAAAGATACCTTCATCCTGAAGTGCCTTCCGCACGGCAACCGCTTCTGGGTCATTGATCAGCAGCACTGCAATCGTCACTCGCCCAATCTGGGTCAACGCTTTCAGCTTAGGCCCATCCCACCTGAAGTGTTCCGCCCACCTGTCATGTCGTGGATGGAAGAGGCGAACAATCGCTCCGCTCTCCGGGTCAGGCCCAGCCACGTTCGGTCCCTTGAAGCGGTTGCAATGAATACAGGAGAGGGCGAGATTCTCGAGTTCAGTTATACCCCCGTGTTGCCGTGCAATGATGTGATCTATCTGGAATGGCGCTGGATGGACTGCTGAAGGCAATTGGCAGTATTCACAGCGAGCCATGGCTCGCTCCCAAACCCGGCGGATGAGATTAGCGTTCAATATGCACTGGTTATTGAGCAGAGCGCTTGAGAGCGCGACGTCCTTTAGATTGCATGACAGCGAGGAGATTGCTGACATGGATATAGCTGTCGAGTTCAGCTTGTTCTTGGCTGGTCAGTTTGCCTTGGCCAGCCAACTCAGACAAGTCGTTCATGCGCGCGACATCGTGCTCGCCGAAGCGAATCGACAATAGATATTCGGCTGCGCCGCGCGACAGCTTCTCCTCTCCGATCTGGATCATGCGGGCAAGGATCGCCGCTTCGGTATTTGGGCTGGTAATTTGGGAGCTCATCCTGGTTTCACCTCATCAATTGTGCCATTGTCTGACAATCATGTCACGCCAGAGTCTCGTGGCGGGTGTAATTAAAAGTGCGAGTCAACCTTTTAACCTCGGATTGTTCATGAACATGCAAGATATGGTGTTAAGACAATACGCCCGGCTTCGATGTTCGCATCGAGCGGATCGCCGGCTCGAATACCTAGCTTGTGGCGAAGAGAGCGCGGAAGAACGACCTGCCCTTTAATAGAAACCTTGGTTTGCATCGTAAGACAACCTTATCCGATCTTGTCGATTTACCAAAATGAAGTCTTCCCACGAATGAAATTCTCGCACTGGCGTGATGAAGCCATGAAGTTGCGCCTTACGCCCAAAAGACACCTTCGTCCTCAAGAGTTTTTCAGCACGGCAAGCGCCTGTGGAAATTCCCACTTCCCACATGCCGACTTGTCGTTCCTCATCGCCTCGACCGCTACCCAGTGCCTTGGTCTCGTGGCCCTGAGACCAAGCTCGGAGAGGCTGAACGCTCGTTTTTGCCTGTGTTCTGACACTTTCCAGACCGGCACACTTATCTGCCCTCCAAGAATGTGCTGATTTGCTCGAACATGCGGCGTTGCCCAAATTCCTCGAATACCAGCGTTTGAACGCCGGGCAGTCCTGCAAGCAATCGCGGAACCCGCACCCCTTCTTGGTGAATGATGAGGACCCGCTTGCCCTCTCGAACGGCGAGCGCGCACTCGATCGGTGTGGAAGGGTCGTTGGGGAGGAATACGGCAACGACCGATCCGGCATCTCGTATGCGACCGAGGATCTGCGCTGAAAATTCCCGAGGGGTTGCCCGTTCCAGTGGTATCTCGACGTATGGGATCGCGGCGCGCTGCCGCGTATAGCCAGCCGCTTCCTCAATGATGGAATAGCACTGCCGCACCCACGGATCGAGGGGCGTTCCCTCGCGGATTACTGGTCCAGCAATATACGCCATAGCGTCTCCTCAGTCCTCGGAACAGTCGTCGGGGATGCGCGCATAGACGAACGCGTGCTGCACGGTGTCGTCGTCGAACGTCATCGCCGCCTGGATGAGCATCGGTCCCCAGTAGTCAAACGTCGCACAGAATCGGGCATCCACGTCCCGGTTGACGCGCATGATCGTCGGGAAGTTCGGGCCGGCGGACCACGTGACGCTCTTAGGTCGTTGCGCGCCCTTATGCTCGCATACCCAGACGATCGCTTCGTAACCTTGGTCCGGCCGGAGCGACGGCCGCACTTCAACGCAGGGCAAGTTCCCCCGGAGGCGCGCATACTCTTCGCCCCTGTGATCGTCCGCCTTGAGTTGTTCGGGCGGAGGCTGCAAGGTCTCAGCACGAGGGTTCCTTGTTGGGATGCACTCCCCCTTGAGAAAATGCAGGTCCTCGCGCCGAAGCGTCTTCCATGTCCAATTGCTGGGCAGCGCTTCTTGCCCGTCCTCGTCGATCACTGTCAGACCGACGGTCTCGATCAGTATGCGTGCCTGTGACGCGGCAGGGTGCCACTTGATGGAGATCCGGTTGTAGCAGTTGTCGCGCCGGTCAGGCAGTTCCGTACTCCCGAATGACCCGCCAGCGGCGACCATGATGGGATTCTGATGCGTGACGCGAAACGCGGACCGCGCATCCTCCGTGAACACGTACGGGTCGTGCTTGTGACCGTGCAGGATCATATGGAACCCGTGCCGCCGGAGAATCGAGAGGAGTTTCCCCGAATTCAACACGGCATCATACCCACGGCCCGGCTCCGCAAGCGCCGGTATGAGCACAGGATGGTGATGAATCAGCGCGATTTTGATCGCACTGTGCAGATCGTCAGGCGGTATCGCCTTGAGCCCCTTTTCGAGATTTCCGAGCTGCTGTACGTCAACATGGCCGCGTTGCGCCTCCGGAGAATCCTTCTGCACATAGATCGACGAGTTGAGTGTGGCAACGACGATGCCGAGATCCTTGATGCGGTTGTGGACGATCTGCCACTCCTGAGGAGCGCTCGCATCGTAATGCTGCTTGTGCAGGTTCGCCATCATCTGCGCGTATGCAGCGTGCTTGCTGCGCAGATCGGTCGCAGCGAAATCCACGTCGTGGTTGCCCTCGACGAAGAACATGCAATCGAGCCCGCGCTTGCTGCCGAATGCGAGGGTGTCACACAGGCCTCTGATGAAGACCTCGGCCTCCCCGAATTCGGACGTCTTGCCATACTCCGCGAAGTCACCCGTCAGGCAGAAAATGACAGGACACTGCGGGTCGTCATGGTTGAGATCCTCCGCGAGCTTCTCCAGCGCGGTCGGATAACCGCTACGTGCCGGTCGGTCCCCAGAAGGTGTCTTCGGAGGATTAAACCGATGCTTCTCCCCAAAATGAAGATCGGACAGATGAACAATTACCACCTGTCTTGTCATATGATCCGCACTGATAATAGAGGACATACAGGGAATGGAGCAGAGTATAACATTCAGCAGTACTCGGCCTGGAACCGGGCTCATCATGAGCCCCGTAGTCCATAATTCCTAGCAGCCGGGTCATCCGCTGGCCGCTGCTCTGTCTCTCAGTTCCGCGGCTCTCGGTTATACGCCAGCGTCGAAGCCCGAGATGGGAGCATATTCGTATCTATTCAGGGCGTCTGAGCGGCATCCGTATTGATCGTCTTATCGGCCGACGTCAGCAGCGGTGACTTTGAAGTCGCCAATGACATCCTTGGAGACGGTCCCGTCGATCGAGAGGTTGATTGACTCGCTGAACGCATTGGTCTCGATGGCTTTCGTCGGTTCCGGCTCCTGTTTGCCGTATCCGCTGAAAAGGCGCAATAAATTCCAGTTTTCAGTGAGCGCGACGACATTCGCGCTGGCGCGGGCGGAGATTTGAACTCTACTACCGTCCGGCCGCTTATAGACTGTGGTATTCGGGGGCCGGTGATCCGTGGGCGGAAGCTCAGTTTTTACGTCTCTGAAGTCGACAATCTCGAATTGTTTCAATTCGATGGTTGTCTTCCACATACTGCCGCCCATTTTCGATACGTTCAGGAGCGGAACAATCTGAGCCTGTAACGCTTCCTTTTGCTTGTTCAAGCTGTCCTCGACCTGCTTCATTTCCTCGTCCCATCCTGCGCGAACAGCAGCCCAACGTGATCGAAAAGATCACGGAACAGAACGTCAACACTGCGAAACACCTCTAGCTTCACGCTTGCCATTTCCAGAAAGTTACGGCATCCCCTCTTCTGAAATACACCGTCGTTACTGATGAGAGCACAGCGCTCGTCTCTGCCGGCGGTTTTCATATGAGAGGCGATAGCGAAAAGGATGGCGGTGTCCTGCAGTCCCGTGACGACATGCTTCGATTTGTTGATTTCGATTTCCTCGAACGGAGCATCACGGTTTGATGGCCATTTCAAGCAATGTGGCGAGATCGACATCATGGACGGGAATGTTTTCAATTCTCCAATGGTCCTTAAGCTGCTTGGACCTAGGCGGAAGGCAGCGCGTAGGTCGTCGCCATGCGGCCGCTTGCCTTGCACATCGACGGCAATAAGCTGGTTGCAAAGCTTCGGCAGTTCCTTCAGGCCGGCTGCCAAACCATCCCATGCGGCATTGGCTCCGCGCACGAATTGTCCCTCAAGTTCATCCTCGACCGTCTTTGGAATATAGAGATCAGCGCCCACCCAATTCGCCACACCAAAGAGGGAAGCGACGTTGTTCGGCAGGTTCGGCCAATGGAAGAGGATGTTGGTATCGAAATAAATACGTTTGAGTGGCTGCTTGCTCACAGAATGATCTTCGCAGATAAGGCGCACATTCGTGTAGTCTCAACTGCCTGGATTAATCCCGAGAAACGCGCGTGGAGCCCGCATTGTCGCGCAACCATCTGATCCTGAAACTGTGTCGCCATAACGACTTATCAGGACTTAGCAGGTTCGCAATGTGGTGCTTTACTTGTGACGTGAGAATTTCCCGAGGAGATGGCGTCCGGGATAACCTTTTATTGGCGGACGCGAATACGTTTTCCGTTGCGCGTCGTGAATTCGTGTTCCGCCCACTTCGGAAATCCAGCAGATACACGGTCATATTCTCGATTTGCGCTAGCGATGTCTCCCATATCGGCATAAGCATCACCGCGTTTTAAAAACAGTGCTGGCAAGACAGTAACATCAACTTCCTTAGCGTTGACCAAGAACTGTTTGGAATAATCCGCGTAGCTCATTTGCGGGTTAAACAGCACTCGAAGTTTTTCACACAATACGTCATCAGCTATGCGGTCATATTCGGGATAAATTCTGCGGAACTGGTCGATGTTGAATCCAAAGATCGTGCCCGCCAGATAATTTCTGATAGCGTGGCCGAAGTCACTGATCGCATGTGGATAATCGTGGAGTTTCAAGTAAACGTCTGCGCGATATTCGTAGGCCCCGCACAGCGTATTCTCGCAGCCCCGAGCAATGCCCTTGGTGTAATCGAGAATAGCCGCTTGATATTCTTTTAACTCCGACTCTGCCGAAGCGCGGTCTTGATACAGATTAGCCTTCGGGTCAAGGTCCAACGCTTTTGTGTAGTCCCGAATTGCTTGCCGATTCTCACGCAATTTAAGGTGAGCACCGGCACGTAGAGCGTAAGCAGGCTCAAATGTCGGGTCAGCGGCGATTGCCTTCGTGAGATATCGCACACCAATGCGGTGAATTTCATCCAATTCAAGGCACGGCTTCGTGCGTGGTACGACATCATCGAGACATTGGGCATTCGCTTGTGATATCAAACCGCCTATGCCGCCATAAACGTACGGATACGCGTTGAAATAGGACGGGACAGCCGAAGACGGATTAAGTTCAGCCGCATGTTCAAATGATTTCAGGATGGGTTGATAGTCTGTGTCCAAAGAATAGCGGGAAAATGCAAGCCGGTATAAGCCAACGTAAAGTGACGTTCGGTAATCCTTCGGAAACAACTCCGCCAATTTGTTTACATCAGGCTGTGACCACATGCACGGGATAGCTATCGGCTCATCTGGTTTAACGTTGCCGTTGTTGAACATTTGTTCGGCGTGGTCGTAATCGATTCGCATACCCGCGTCAAGATCATTTAGTGCCTCTGCATGTCGCCCCAGCAGAAATTCGACTTTCGCTTTCTGTGCATAGTGATCCCTTAATGAGTCGAATGCGCTGTTTTCATTTGGCTTCCAAAGTTTGATGGACGTGTCAATGTCTCTAAGTATTCCCTCTTTATTGCTGCCCGCGATTTCACACGAGACGGTTGCCCTCATAATAAAAAGGTCCGTGTCAGTCGGGGCTTGGTGAATGAAGGATGTGAGGTCGCTCAATACGGACGCTAGGACTAATGGGTCCTTCGAATTCAGCTTTTCAAATACCGTACTTTGAGCGAGTGCTCTCTTCGCTGGTGATAAAACAACGAGTTTTTTCGGCTGACCACTAAGTTCGAAGGGATCAATTACCCCTCGTGATAGTCGATGAGGTGGCGCGTCTTGAGCGGCCAATGCAATGGTCACTAGCGAGGCGATGATGAATAAAATACAGATGGTTGTTCGCATATCCGATTGCGATATCCTTCTACCACACAGCAGCCCGCGCAAGAACAATTTGCAATTCTAAACCTAATAAGTAATGAAATACGCCCTTGTAGGGAAGTCAAGCGGATTTCACTTTGTCTGAATTAGCGCCTTGTCGCTGCAAGTTTCGTCGCGTTCTCTATCGTCGGCTTGGCGCGCCCGGCCAGTTCCGCGTTATAGTGGGACTGGCGCTCCGGGCGCCGCCGTGTCCGCGGGAAGGGCTGATCCTACCGATCATCAGCATTTCTACAACTTGAAGACGAATCTTCTTTCGGCCCGTCACGCGGACGCCGGGCAATCACGCGAAAGGAGACCGTCATGTCCGGCAACATTCCGCATTCCTATCCAACGCGTCGCCTGCCTAAGCAGCCCAGTCTGGAGCAGTTGCGCAAGCAGGCCAAGGACCTCCTGGAGCAATATCGCGCCGGCGACCCCGCCGCGGTCGCGGAAATCCAGCAGTTCGAGCGTAGCTCCGATCCAGCGGCGTTCGCCCTCAACGATGCCCAGCGTGTGTTGGCGCGCGCCTACGGCTATGAGAGCTGGTCGAAACTTAAGGCGTTCGTCGACGGAGCGAACATTGCCAGGCTCGCCGAGGCCGTCCAGGCCGGCGATGCTGCGCAGGTGCGCGTTCTGCTCAGTGCTCGCCCGGAACTGGTCGCCATGGACATGGCTGGCAACGACGAGCATCGCGCCCTGCATTACGCGGTGTTGCGCCGCGACGCAGCGATGGTGAGGTTGCTGATGGAAGCGGGCGCCGATGCTCACAAGGGCATCTTCCCACACCGCGATGCAACTTCCGCTTTGGCCATCGCCAGGGACCGCGAGTATAGCGACATCGTCGACGTCATCGAGGAGGAGGAGCGGCTACGCCGTGCGGAGATGAGCTGCCCCAACGCCACGATCTCACCTGTACAAGACCAAATTAACCGCGCCATCTTGAAGGGCGACAATGCCGCAGCCATCCGTCTGCTGGAGGCCGATGGTTCTCTCATTCAGGCTTGCGACCGTGATGGCGGGACGCCGCTGCACGTTGCCGCGCAAGAGACCAACGAGAAGATGGTAGCGTGGCTTCTGAACAGGCGCGCCAAGGTGCGTAAGCAGGACATCAACGGATTGACCCCACTCGATCGCGCTGCGCTCGCCGCCGATCCTCGCAACCAGCACGCGAAGCGGTTTCCAGCCATCGCCAAACGGCTGCTGGAGCATGGCGCAGAAGTGACAATCCGCGCTGCCGTTGCATTGGCCGACGCGCGGCGCATTCGCGAACTGGTCAGCGACAATCCTGCGGTCCTACGCGAGCTCAACTCCACGAATGGCGGGCTGCTCAGCCTTGCAGTCAATCACGGACACATTGAAATCGTCCGGCTCTTGCTCGACCTCGGAGCCGATGTGGACGAGCGGCTCATGCTGAACGAACTGGAAGAACCCACCCCAAGCTGGGGTACACCACTGTGGTATGCAGCTCTGGCAGGGCAGCATGACATCGCCGAGTTGCTGCTCGACCGTGGCGCGGACCCCAACGCAAATGTTTATGCCTCTGGTTGGCCGCTCCGCAACGCCTGGGGTCATAAGGACGACAGTGTCAAACGGCTGCTGCTGGCACGTGGCGCGAAGCCGCAACCTTATATGGTTGCCGAGGCGCATGACGTGGACGAGGCCAGGCGGCTGCTCGAGACCGATGCGAGCGAGAGACTGGCGAGCGAATTAGCCTGGTCGGCAGCCGACCACGGATGCCCGGCAATCGTGGAGCTGGCGCTCCAGCGGCTGAACTGGCCTGCCGGCGACCCGAAGTGGCACTGGATCCTGATCCAGCCGATTCGCGGAGTGGGAACCAATCACCCGGACCACGAAGGCCATTTCAAGTGCATGGCGGTGTTGCTGCGGCATGGGATCGATGCGAACGTTTCACGCTTTGGTCAAACCACTCTGCATTTCGCGGCCGCAAAGCACGGCAATTTGAGCGGGACGGAGCGTGCGCGTTTTGCCGCCATGCTGCTCGATCACGGGGCCAGGCTCGACCTGCGGGATGACTTGCTAAAGTCCACGCCGCTGGGCTGGGCGTGCCGATGGGGAAGAAAGGAACTGGTTGAGTTGCTCATCGCTCGGGGTGCACCCGTCAACGAACCAGACGCTGAGCCATGGGCCACGCCAATGGCGTGGGCGGAAAAGATGAAGCAAGACGCCGTATTGGCTGTACTGTTGAGAAACAGGTAATGAAGTGGCGAATCAAGCGTGGTGAACCATTACCATTCACCTCACGCGCAATGTCCGCCGCCGGGTGGCTTCGCTTCCGCTATACAGACTTATCGGGCGACATGCGATTCGGATTCTCCGGATTACCCGACCGCTCGTTCAGAAATCTTCTTCAACGCGGAATTCGTTCGGGTGCGTCAATGGCAACGTCGGTTGAAACTCCCAAGCCGGACCGCCCGTGATTCAGTAAGTCTAGTTCTAGTCTCGGGCCAGCGCCTCAATGGGGTCGAGTTGCGCGGCTTTTCTCGCTGGAAGATAGCCAAACACGATCCCTGTCAGAAAAGCACAGGCGAAGGCGATGACGATGGGTACAACGGTGAAGATTACGCGCCAACCTGCGATCGAGGAGGTTGCTAAGCCACCGCCAATGCCGACGAACACACCGATCAGTCCGCCGATAAAACAGACCATCACGGCCTCGGTGAGGAACTGGAACAACACATCGAAACCGCGAGCGCCGATCGCCATGCGAATGCCGATTTCGCGTGTGCGTTCGGTGACCGAGACCAGCATGATGTTCATTACGCCGATGCCGCCGACGACAAGCGAGATCACGGCAATCGCCACCAGAAGAGAGGTAAGCGTGTTCTGGGTTGCATTGGCCGTGGCAATGGTGTCGGCCATGTTCCGGATGTCGAAGTCTTCCTTGCCGTGGCGCTTGATCAGCAGCGTGCTGAGTTCAGATTGCACTATTGTCATGTCCGCGCCCGGCGCTACTCTTATGACGAAATCGCTGAAGAAGCGTTGACCAAAGATGCGCGCTCCGGCTGTGGTGTAGGGAAGCCAGACGGAATCATCCATATCGTCGCCCCGGGTATTCAGGCCTTTGCTGCTCAAGACTCCAATAACGAGGAAAGGCGAGCTGCCAATGAGCACGTACTGGCCCAGTGGATCCATGCCCCTGGGGAAAAGGTTCTTCACCACAGTCTGGCCGAGTACAACGACCTGGGAATAGCGCGTGACGTGTTCGGCCGAGAAGAACACGCCTGATTGCAGGGGCCAGTCGTGCACAGCGGGAAAGCTTTCGCCGGTCCCGAATGCGGTGACCGTCAAATCCTGGTCGCCAAAGCGCAGCAACGCAGACATGTCCGTTTCCGGATTCGCCGCGGTGACGCCTGGCAAGGTACCCATCGACGGCAGATCTTCCGGCAGAAAACTGGTGACCATGCGGGATGACGCACGGGCCGCCGGTGCTCCGCGCCTAACGGTCAACAGGTCGGTACCCATAGCCTGGATGCGATCGAGGACGTCCTGCTTGGCACCGTTTCCGATCGCCATCAAGGCAACTACGGAGGCGACGCCGATGATGATTCCCAACATGGTCAGCGAGGTCCGCAGGCGATTGTGGACGAGCGAACGAAAGGCCATCTTCAGAGACTCGCCGAGGACGGCTGAGCCTGCCTTGGCATTCACTTCCGGACCGCCGGCCTTCTCCTGAACATCCGCCTCGCCGTGTTGCTGCTGCTCGTCGGAGGTGATGCGGCCATCCGCGATGCGAATGATGCGGTGCGCATACGCGGCGATGTCGCTGTCGTGGGTCACCAGAATGATGGTGTGGCCTTCTCCGTGCAGTTTCACGAGAATGGCCATGACCTCCTTGCCGCCCTGGCTATCCAGCGCTCCGGTCGGTTCGTCGGCCAAAATCACCGGGCCGCCATTCATCAGCGCGCGGGCGATGCTCACACGCTGTTGCTGGCCGCCTGAGAGCTGGCCGGGAAAGTGTTCCAGGCGGTCGCCCAGTCCGAGTTCCTGCAGTAAGCCGCTGGCGTGCTCGGCCCGCTTCGCCTTGGCCATGCCACGGTACACGGCCGGAACCTCCGCGTTTTCGACGGCATTGAGGTCCGACATCAAGTTGTAGCGCTGGAAAATGAAGCCGAAGGTATCGCGCCGCAAAGCCGCCAGTTGATCACCGTCGAGAGTGGCTACGTCGATGCCGCGAATGGAATAAATGCCGCTCGACGGTTTGTCGAGACAGCCGATGATATTCATCAGCGTGGACTTGCCGGAGCCGGAGGCGCCCATGATGGCGACGAACTCCCCGCTGTGTATCGCTAGCCTTACTTCCCGGAGCACTGTCAGCGGCTCGCCGCCAGTTGTGTAGGTGCGGCTCACAGCACCCAATTCGAGCAGTGGGGCGGGCATTTAGTGGCCTTTCTGAGCGGTCAGCGCGCTGGCCTTCTTGGCGGTTGCCGTCTTTCCGCCGATGACGACCTGCTCCTTCTCGTTCAGGCCGGCTGTGACCTCGGCTGAAAGCTCACTCTTAATGCCGATCTTGATAGTGCGCGTCTCAAGGGTGCCATTGGGTTTGAGCACTTGCACCTTGATGGCCGAGCCTTCGCTGGCATTGCCGATCGCGGCTGCCGGTACAAACAAAACACCCTTGGCCTGCGCCAACACGATGAACACCTGCGCTGTCATCTGAATCTTCAGTTGACCTTCTGGATTGGGGATATCGAAGAGAACGTCATAGAAGACTACGTTGTTGATGAGTTCTGGAGTGGGAAGAACTTGCCGGACCTTTCCAGACCAGCGCCGGGGCGAGCCCAGGACGGTGAAATAGGCAACCTGGCCGGGTTTAACGTCGACAATGTCGGCTTCCGAAACCTGCGACCATACGGTCACGGTGCTGATGTCGGCAATGCGCAGGATATTCGGCGCCGACTGATTGGCGTTGAGTGTTTGGCCTTCAAGCAGGGTGATGGAAACGATTTCACCGGCCATGGGCGCCGTGATCTTGGTATAGCCCACATTGGTTTTGCCGGTGTCCACGGCTGCGTTGGCTTGCCGCATCTGCGCCGAGACCGAGGCGACGTCGGCGAGAGCGGCGCCGTAGCTGGCGCGGGCTACGTCACGTTCGCTGGCCGAGATTACCCCTGCGGCAAAGAGCGCATCGCTTCGGACCATCTGCGCCTTGGCGAGCACCAGAGCTGCCTGTTTGACGGCGCGCTGCGAGGTCATGCTGGAGAGCGCCGCTGTGGACGATGTGAGCGCGGTGTTTGCCAGGGCCGGGTCAATTTCCGCGAGCAACTGGTTCTTTTCCACGTGATCGCCACGCTGGACCTTCAATGATTTGAGCATGCCGGAAGTCTGGGCCCCAACATCGACATACTTGACAGGCTGAACAATGCCGGCGGCTACGACCGTGCTCTCGATATCGCCACGTTGGACGGTCGCTGTCGTGTAGACAACCTTGGGTGTCGCAAAGGCCCAGTGATAGCCGAATGCGGCTGCAACCGCCACCGCCAGGGTTCCGATCAGCCAAAAGCGGCGTTTCTGCCAGAAGGATGCTGCATGAGGAACTTTTTGAGGTAAAGGATTTGCATCTCTCACAATTGGTACGAGTGTAGGGGCCGGGTTAATCTTTGTCGTTGCCATTTCTCCTGGCTCCAAATCCATTGGCAAGGCCGACTGCCGCGCAGAAGTGAAACACTTGTCTATCCTCACTATGATCTTCTAGCTTCCCGACGTCTGAGCAGAATTGATCATCCAATGGAATACGGTAAATGCTCGCGATGTCAGTTTCGAGAAAAGCTACTGTGTGCAATGCCCATCGTGGGCTCTTCGCGCTTTGCATGATTCTGGGTGTATTGGTCGGCGGCTCTTCTGGAAATTCGGTTCAATACCGATGTGGTCGTGCGCTCCGCGTTCGCTCTGCGCAGGCCTACGGCGTAAGGAAAAAGGCTTGTTCTTTCCGTACCCAGCACTTACGAGACAGCGTGTGCGCAAGAGCCGCGCACGCTGCCTCGACGTACTGGGCTATTTTCATTTGTCCCCTGTCGGGGACTGGCTCCTCGGTATTCCGGCATCACCGCATTCCTTAAGCTTCTGGATTGCATTAACGGTTGAAAAACCGTTTTTGGCTCACGGCAGGCTCTACGGCGCTGTATCAATAGAGCTCCAGAGTTCCTTCCAATTCCTTAAGTGAACTGTATGGGGCTAGGCGCGCCGTCTTTTCCCCGCCCGATAGATCATCACGCCCGCTATATTGCTCACCACCACTACGGCACAGATTTTTGCGGCGTAGGCCCCTCGGCTGGTCACATCTATGATGGGGTAGACGGCGATGACCAGGGAGATCACACTCGAAATCAGTCCTCCCATCGCCGCCAGCTTGACCCAGGTGGGTAGCGCACTTCGCAACTCGCGGCTGCCCAGGAGCGGCAACGCGAACAGCGCAACGTATGCGATGGCGTAGTGAGCGATCGAGGCCGCGGCCAAGAGTTGGCTCGCCTCCTGTTCGCGTACACCCATCATGCTAAGGAGGATGAGCGCCATCACCAGCGCAGCTACGAAGAGAATCGAATTCACGGGAGTCTGCCGGCGCGGGTGGAGGCGCGCAAACCAGCGCGGCACCAGGTTGTCCCAGCCGGCTGTCATGGGGAGGCGCGTCAGACCGGTGAAGATCAGGCTGGCACTGGCCACTGCGCGCATCATGAGCAGAAAGATCGCGATCGGCGCTACCCAGCTTGCAGCGCCAAAGGCAATCCGCATGGTTTGCGGAATCGGGCCAATTACGTTGATGGGTTGCGCGCCAACAAACGTCAACACCGAACTCGTTCCCAGGATGAACATCAGCGCAATGATGGGCGCTGAAATCGCTACGGACTGTCCAATGGTGCGCGCCGCGCTGCGGCATTCTCCGGCCAGAATAGCGACGTATTCGAATCCGCTCAACGCCCCAACTGTCATCTGCCCGAAGATCGCCAGGCCGAACCAGGATGGCCTCGGTGGCTGCCAGGGAATCGGCTCATAGTGCGCGATCGAGCGGTGCAGCAGGGCCCACACTGGCAGCACCAGCAGAATCACGTACGCCGTCATGATTCCGATACTCCCCGCGTTGTGCAGCCGCTTTCCGATATCCAGGCCGCGGATCGCAACCAGCGTAATCCCGGCCATCACACCGCCGGTCAGCGCCAGAGTAGCGAGTTTGCTCGCGGGAATCCAGGCCCCCGAAGCACCAAATATGTATGCCGTATCCGTGGGCACAACGAAGATGATCGCGCCGGTCACAATAACCGCGTAGACCCACAGGTTCCACGCCGTCAGGAAGCCGGCCATCTCGCCAAAACCGGATTTTGCCCATTGATAGAGGCCGCCTTCCAATGGCATCATCCGGTTCAGATAGATGACGACGACTGCGAGCGGCACGTAATAGAGCAGCATTGCGCCCAGCCAGAACGCCACGTGGGCGCGGCCCAGTTTCGCCGCCACACCGACCCAGGTCGAGCCTACCACGCACAGCACCTGCGCCATTACGAGGTCGCGAAGTCCGAGTTCTTTGCGCAGGCCGGCCTGTTCGAGCGATGCGGTGTCTTGCACGGTTCACAATGATGCCACAAGCGGGTGATGATGGTCTTGCCGGGGCAGGAGTGGCACGCGCCTGACGGTTGGTTCGCCTGTTCATCGACAACTCTGAAGTTGAGATTAGTGAGCGGAGCTTCTACAACAACCCCAACGGCTGGGGCTCGATGTCTCCATCATCAGCCCATCCCCGGGCGACCTGCGCCTTTGAGCGACTTCCTTAAGAATCGTAGCCGGGACCGCCAGGCGACCCGCACTCTTTCCACAGCTTTTCCCAATTCCAGATCCCGTATGCCACCTTGTTCGGCAACGGGAATCCGAGCTGATGCGCGAGCATACACACCTGCCCGCGATGGTGGGCTTCGTGAGAAAGCATGTAGCACAGCATTTCCGGGCCCACCGGCCAAGGCCGAGCCCAGCCGTCTCTGTGAAACTTCTCGACGCGGCCACCACCACCGCCGAGCGCTTCAGCGAGCATCTCCGCGCAGCGAGCGGCGCTCTCGGCCAAGCCCGCGCGGGCCTGCTGCGGCGTGCAGTGCGCGCGGTTGAGCTGTCGTGGAACCTTCAGGTGCGGAGCTGTAAGCCTGACCCACTTGGTGCGGACATTGTGCATGTGCGTGAAGATCGCCGCAATGGTGCGGGCCTTGCCGGATGGTTTGGCTCTCCAGGCGGTAGGGTCAAGATGTTCGATAAGAATCTGGTTCATGCGCTCATTGGCGGCAAAGATCTTGACTGCGGCTCGGTCGAGTTGAGTGTGGACCTTGTGTTGACGCGTAGTCACGGCTCCCCTACTCCTTGACCTATGATAATTCCAGGCCCCGGCAACTCGGAAGTTGGCTCCAGACGGGTTGTGGGAAAGTCATGACCAGGGCTCAGGACGGATTTGGCGGCTACTCTTCCCTCATCGAGTTACATCCGAATTGCTTGACCCTCAGGGCGGAATCCGGGAACCTGTGTCTCCCCTGTGGTGAGCTTGGGTTGAGGAAGGGTTGATCAGATATTGGACGGTTGGTGAACACCAGCGGTGGCGACCCGGGCCGCCGATTATCCGATCCTGCTGACCGAAGCCGATTCTATCTCGCCGCTTCGGCCAGTCCGAGCGAATGCGGGGTTGGTGGAGGCTTGGGGCGGGTTCGAGAAGTCCAACGCTCCGTTGTCAACCGAGGTCCATTTCAGGCTGATGGTATCGCGGATATAGTTCTGGTAAACGCGCCATGGTGACTTCGATCCTTGCTTCGGCCAATTCGCCAATGCCCGTTCAATGTAGCCAGGAGTGAAATTCTCTACGAAGGGCGCAGCCGCGCTCTCGCCACGGTCCTTCGGCGTGACCTGGCGCACGCCTTTCCGGTCCATGAAGTTCAATAGCCGGCACACATAATTGCAGATCAGGTCGGCCTTAAGCGTCCATGACGCGTTGATGTAGCCGAACACGGAGGCAAGGTTCGGGATGCCCGACATCATTACGCCTTTGTAAGCGAGGGCCTTGCCGGGATCGACGGCTCGTCCGTCGACGGAAAGCTCGATTCCGCCGAAGGCTTGCATCACCAGACCCGTCGCGGTGACGATGATGTCGGCTTCGAGTTCTTTGCCCGATTTAAGCAGGACGCCTTTTTCGGTGAACGTTTCGATGTGATCAGTGACTACGCTGGCGCGGTCCGATTTGATCGCCTGGAACATGTCCGCATCCGGAACCAGGCACATCCGCTGTTCCCAAGGTTTGTAGCGCGGAGTGAAGTCGGTTTCGACGTCGCAGGCTGGCCCCAATTGCTTGCGTACCTTTTTGAGGAGGCCTTTCTTGACGAAATTCGGAAAGCGCTGCGAGAACTGGTAGAAGTACGTCATAAAGGCGACGTTTTTCCAGCGGCTAAGCCGGTAGGCCCACATCGCGGGCAGGACGCGCCGTAGCCAATTGGCGATCCGGTCCTTCTCAGGCGCCGAAATAATATAGGTCGGAGAACGCTGCAACATCGTTACATGGCCTGCGGTCCTGGCCATCGCAGGCACCAGCGTCACGGCCGTGGCGCCGCTACCGATGATGACCACGCGCTTTCCGGCGTAGTCCAAATCTTCGGGCCAGGCTTGCGGGTGAATCATGCGCCCCTTGAAGCGGCTGGCATTGGGAAACTCCGGCAAGTAGCCGGCGGAATAGCGGTAGTAGCCTGCGCACGAGAACAAGAAATTGCAGGTCAAGGTCAGAGGCTCATCGCGCCCGTCGGGCGATTTGTGCACAGCTTCGACGGTCCACTTCGCCTCTTGCGAAGACCACGAGGCACGTTTAATCTCGTGCCGGAAGCGAATGTTGCGGTCGATGCCTTCGTCACGCGCGGTGGCGGCGATGTAGTCGCGGATGTCGTCGCCCGGGGAAATCGCCTTGGGATTGGTCCACGGACGGAACGAATAGCCCATAGTCAGCATGTCCGAGTCGGAACGGATGCCAGGATAGCGGAACAGGTCCCAGGTGCCGCCGATACGCTCCCGCTGCTCAAGGATAATGTAGCTTTTGTTCGGGCAGAGTTTTTGCAGGTGATAGCCGGCGTCGATGCCCGACAGGCCTGCCCCCATGATCAGCACGTCGAAATGTTCCGGGGCCATCGATTGCTCCAAAGTGCGATGCTAAGAACATAACACAATGGCGAGAACCAACAAACTGCCGAGGCGCAAAGGAACATCAAAATCTTACCGCTGATGGCGCTGATTTGACTGATGACCGCTGATAAAGCAGCAAATGGCAATTGGCAGATAGAGGAACGAGGAAAGACTAACCATCGATGTGCACTGATCCGCGCAGACGCGAAGAAAAAAGAAAGACACAATTGCACTTATGCCATATTTTCTCCGTTCGTGGATTGATCCCGACGCTGGCAGTGACCGCGAGATCAGCCACGCCATTTATCCCGAGTACCGGGAAGAACCCCGCCATCCTGCATGGTTTCCGGCGCAGCAGCTCGGCGCACCTCGTGAATATTCGTCCCGTTACGTCGCCGTGGAGACCCAGAAAAACGAGCGTGTGGGCTATGCCACGCTATGGGAACTCAGGCCCCGGCGATATCGTTTTGATTTGGCTGTCCGGCCGGAGAGGCAACGGCAAGGTATCGCGACTCAGCTCCTGGCCCAAGTAATGAGCGACGCCCACGCGTTCGGCGCCACCGGACTGCAAGCACGGGTCCGCGACGACAAGCCCGAGACGCTTGAATTCGTCCGCCGTCGAGGCTTCCATGAGGTGCATCGAATGGGCGCGTACCGGCTCGATTTCGCCCAGGCGGAAGTGCCGGACTTCCAAGGAGCGTTCGCGCGATTGCGCGACCGCTGTATTGAGGTTACGAATCTGGCGGTTGTTCGTGAACAGGATCCTCACTACATGGAGCAGCTCCATGAGCTCTATTCCGCAGCGCGCGAAGGCTGGCCGGATCCCGATCCTGACCCCGCCGGGCCAACCCCAGTTCCTATCGAGCAATTGAAACGATGGCTGGATGAGGCGCAGCTACCGGAAGCCTTCCTGATTGCAAAGCACGCACAGCACTACGTTGCTTTTACGAGCTTTTTTGGTATTGGTACGGCTGTCCATCCTGAGTACCGACGCAAAGGGATAGCAACCCTGCTCAAGGCTGGATCGATTGCCGATGCGCAACGCCGGGGCTTTCAAGGGCAAACTACATCCACAGCCAGTCCGGCCATGCAAAAGGTGCTTGAAAGGCTCGGGTACAGACGAATTTGGAGTGAAATAAGATTGATTCGAGCGATGGACCGAATCTGGTAAAATCGCGCCGATGATTCGCCGACATATCTTGTTCACTCTCGTATTTTTGTGCGCCGCGCCGGTTTGTCTCCGTGCGGCGGACCTGGAACAGATTGCTAAATCCGTCACTATTTACCGCGACAACTACGGCGTTCCGCATGTCTTTGGCCCCACCGATGCCAGTTGCGCTTTTGGCTATATTTACGCCTCAGCCGAAGATAATTTCTGGCAGATCGAGGACAGCTACATCCGAGGGCTGGGCCGCGCCTCTGAGATCTACGGCGCACACGCCTTGGAAGACGACGAACTGGTGCGGGCCCTGGAGATTCCCCGCCTGGCAAAAGCCGAGTATGAACGCTCCTCGCCGCGTGCCAAGGAACTGCTCCAGGCCTCAGCGGATGGTCTGAATTACTTCCTCCAGCGCAATCCTCAGGTCAAGCCCCGGCTCCTCACCAGGTTCGAGCCATGGTACATACTGGCTTTCAATCGCTATGCGCTCTATTACCAGTTCATCTACAGGCGCAGTGGATTGAAGACTGAAGAAATCACGACGGTCACGGAGCCCCAAGGCCCCCACGTGAGCACATTGCGCAGCGCACCCACCGAAACCCTTCCAGAGGAGTTCAAGAATCTGCTGGAATCCCAAGGCTCGAACATGTGGGCGGTAACTCCCGCGAAAAGCGTTTCCGGGCATGCACTGCTGTTCATCAACCCGCATCAGCCGTTTTTTGGCACCGGTCAATGGTATGAAGGCCAGGTACATAGCGAAGAGGGCTGGAACATGTCCGGCGCCTCGTTCTTCGGCTCTGCGTTTCCCACCATCGGCCACAACGAGTTCTTAGGCTGGAGCCATACGGTGAATGCTCCGGATATTGTCGACGTCTGGGAAGAGACCTTCGATAAACCGGGAGATCCCCTTGCTTATCGCTACGATGGCGGCTACCGCCATGCCACCGAATGGACCGACACGATCACGATCAAGACAGACAACGGCCTGACCGAGCGAAAATTCACTTTTCGCAAGACACATCATGGGCCCCTGGTGGCCAAGCGCAACGGCAAATGGCTAACGGTCAGGATGGCCCAGTTTGAAGAGGGCGGTCAGATCGATGAGTGGTATGCGATGACGAAATCACGCAACCTCGAAGAATTCAAGAAGGCAATGTCGGCCGTGGCTGTCCCCATGTTTAACGCGCTCTATGCCGATCGCGAAGGAAACATTTTCTACGTTTACAATGGCGCGGTTCCCCGCCGTTCCCAAAAGTTCGACTGGTCAAAACCTGTGGATGGCAGCACGTCCGAAACCGAATGGCATGGTTATCATTCCTTTAGCGAACTCCCCCAGATGACCAATCCCAAGTCTGGTTTTCTGCAGAACTGCAACTCCACACCATTTACGACCACAATATTCGACAACCCCGATCCCAGCGCCTACCCGAAATACATGATAGGTGAAGGCGACACCGCCAGGGCCCGCGTTTCGCGGCGCATACTCTTCAACAAGGACAAGTTCAGCCTGGAGGAGTGGGCCAAAGCCGGCTTCGATACTTATGTGATCCAAGCTGAGGCTGAAATACCAGAGCTGGTCAAAGCCTGGGAAAAAACCCGCAGCCCCAAGGCCGCCGATGCTGTCGCTGAATTACAGAATTGGGACCACGTCAGCCGTACTACATCAATTCCCATGACATTGTTCATGCTGTGGCATGAAAAGCAGTATGGGACCTCAGTGATACGTCCCTCCAAAAAACCTCTGGATCCGGTGCAATCCATGGAACAGGTAATCGACGATCTCACCAGTACCTTTGGGACCTGGCAGGTTGCCTGGGGAGACCTGAACCGGTTGGAGCGGCGCGCCTCCAGCGGCGAAGAGCCTTTCCGCGACGACCTGAAGAGCCTGCCGGTAGCCGGAGCGCCGGGCGATGTGGGCATCGTCTTCAACTTTTACGCGCGGCCGCAAAAAAACCAGAAGCGGCGTTATGGTGTCGCCGGGCATTCCTTTATTAGTGTGGTCGATTTTGGCCCAGAGCCCAAGGCGCGTTCCATCCTGGTGTTTGGCGAGAATGCCGATCCGTCATCGCCGCATTACTTCGATCAGGCGGAACTCTACTCCAGGCAGGAGTTCAAGCCGGCTTATTTCAGCCTGGAGGAAATCAAGGCCCATCTGGAAAAGACGTACCATCCGGGCGAACAGAACTGACTATCGCAGCCGCAGCATTGATTGGCCTGCTCAAGTGTCAAAACCTTTACCACTGATGACGCTGATCCCGCAGGGCGGGACAGGTTTGACTGATCAACGCTGATAAAGCCTGCATAACGACCTAACTTACCGCCGCCTGAGTTGCTTGTCCGGCAACTATGTACCAACTCACGAACAGGGCGCAAATGATCGCTCCTGGCAGATAACTATTCGTCCGTCTATATGTGAACGTGGCGATGACCGCAACGATGGCTAGCAGCGGTAGAAACTGGATTGCCACAATAGTATTGAGCGGTTCAGAGGGGGTGAGCAACTGGCCGCGGACAAAGAGTGGAACATATTCGAGCAGAAGGAAGACCAGAAATCCCAAGCCAAGAGCGGCGAGATTGCTCAAGTACTGTTTCGCCGCGGTGTCGCCCTTCACCGAAAGTCCGGCATGTAGTCCGCGTAAAGCCACGATAAAGAAAGTGACAAATGGGATGAGATATACCAGGAAGTACTTGAATTGAGTCAGGCTCATTCGTTTGAGTGCGACTACCCAAAATCGAAAGTCCGTTTTGAACAGGAAATCGATTGCGACCACAGCCACGTAACCAACGCTTACAGTAAGGACAGCTATCAAGACCGAAGGTAGCCATCGCGTCGTAAACCGAGAGCGCCGTCCCATAGCGAGAGTCAAAGCCAGGGTGATTACGCCATTGAGGAGCGCCCAGACAACGATCTGGTTGGTAATGCCCTGGGGGAATACCAGTGACGGCCGCAGCCAAAGCGCACCCCAACGAAAAAAGAGAAAGTAGGTCAGAACAGGAACGAATGCCGTCAAACCCAGGGTAAGCCACCAGCGCCAGGTTCGGGCGTCCTGTACGGCGATTGGAACTTGTGCGAGTGGGGCAAAGTAAGGTAGCGTCAACAGCCCATCGAACGCGCCGAGCAGCAACACGACGAATCCCACCAGCGCCAGCAGCGTGCCAATTTCCTTCCAATACCAGATCTGATTGCTGGGCGGCAGCGGCGTGCCGCCCCTTAAATTACGTTGGAACCAGTCCAGGCTGTAGCTGATCGCTTCCGGTGATATGTGGTCCATTGGATGCGTGACCGCAGGAGTGTACAAGACGCGCGCTGTTCCGTTTTCAAACCTTCCATAGAGCTGGCCCGGCTGAACTGGCGCATCCGTCCCGAAGACCTTCCCAAGCTTCGGGCTGTTGGTTACATTCCGGCCTTCAGGAACGCCCCACATCAACGGAGAGAACTCATCATACTTGCTGAAGACCACTGCCAGATTTCGCGGCCATTGCGGTGAGCCTTCAGCGGCGAAAGGAGCACCGGTGCTAGATCCTTCGAGGACCATCGCCTTGTAGTCGTTAGGGTATACGGCAGCTGCGGCAAGCACGGTCCAACCGCCCATGCTGTGTCCTTCCAACCCGATATTGTCTTTATCGACGATATCGAGGCTGCGCAGATATCTGAGGCCGTCCGGCCCGCCGAATCCGTTGGCGAACGCTGGCGGGGCGCTGTAACCATGCCCAGTCTGATCGAGCGCCAGCACGACATAGCCGCGCCGCGCAAATTCAATCGCGAACCCATCCTGAGTTTCGCGCGAGTTGATGTAGCCATGCACAGCCAGAATGCCGGGCGCTGGAGTCTTGGCGGTTGCATTCAAAGGCACGTACAAGAGCGCGCTCATCGGTGTGCCGTTGGTCCCGGTAAAGCGCAGGTCCTGAATGCGGATTCCACCGGTTGTCTGGATAAAATGTGCGGTCAGCGATCCGGCAAGGATCAAGACTGCCCCAACAAGCGCAAGCCTTCGATAACCTTTCAATTGCCTGTCTCCCTTCGAAAGCCGATTGGCATTTTCGTCATTTTTTCAGGTTATGGATCTCTAAATCCGATGCAGGATGCCCAAACAGCTTATCCGGGCTCTACATTCTTGGGAAGGGAATGATAATGCTTTAAGACCATCATTGCTGACGAGGCGCAAGACTCTCCAGGCGTTTAGCCCTGAACCGCAAAGACTCTAAAACGCCTTAAGCGGTATTTGCCCGGGGGAACCCGTACGGGTGGTTACGGCCTCGGATAACCAAGGACAATCAGCAATCGGCACAGTGACTCGCACTCTTAATTACACGTAAGCTCAACCTCATCCTTGACGCAGTTCAGAATTGCCAATTCACGTTCACGGATCCGGTTCCGCTCGTTGGTACTGTGAAGGTATGGTTTGATCCGTTTTCCCAGGTCACGGTTCCATCGGCTGCGATCTTGATGAATTTGAATTGGACGGTCTGTCCCGCCGGAACGGAAACGTTCAAGAACCAGTTGGGAAAATTCGGGTCCAGCATGGGGCCGATCGCCGTATCAAAAGTGGTTCCCCAATTTCCAAGCTCGACGGTATTGCCGGTGAGGAAGATGTAGTCACCGACGTTGGTGGAAACCGCATTATTTACCGTAAATGTGACGGGAATGAGTTTTGCCGTCAATACCTTGAACTGGATCGTATTCCCTGCCGTTCCACCGGAGTTTTTGAGTTGAACGTTATAGAGTCCTGCAAGCACATTAGGAACGTTGAAGACCACCTGCGAGTCCGACCAACTTACTATGCTGGCCGAGGTAGTCCCGAACAACACGCTTCCTGTAGCTGTTCCAAAACCTTTTCCGGCAATCGTGACGTGTACGCCGGACTGTCCAAGCGTGGGGCCAATCGAGCCGAGCTGAGGAGCGGTAGCCGCCGCCGTTGCCTGCCACACCGCGACAGTGTGCGCCGGAAGGGTGAATGCGGTTACTGGATTGTTGCCCGCTGTCCCGGCGCTTACAGTGATGCCAGGTCCTCCGAGCAGTCCAGTAAGGTAGTCGGAATAGTTGCCCGCAGGAAGAGCGGTATTCAAGCCGGTGATGGAAAAAGAGGTTGTATCGTTCTTGTTGACTGCCACCAGAACTACATCGTTGAAAAACTTTCTTTCATAAATGTAGACATCGCTGTTGATCCAACGTTGCTGGAAACCGCCATACGCAAGCCCGTTATTGCTTTGGCGCAGGGCGGCCAGACGGCCGATCAACTTGTAAGGAGTGGTGGAGGTGCTGAAAGAACTCATCCACAACCGGTTGAAGGGATCGCCACCGCCATTGGTGTCGTTGTGAAGAAACTGCTCGTCTCCATAATAGATCACGGGAATTCCCCGGCAGGTGAGCAGGAAAGCCGTCGCCTCATTCAGACGATTGGTGTTGTTGTTCACGGTAAGAAAACGGGGAACATCGTGGCTGTCGATGAATGTGACCTGGTCATTTTGCCAGGTAAAATTGGCGTTTTCCGTGGTTAGGGTGCTGTCCAGTTCGGAGAAGTTATGGTTGCCGGCAAAGACGTTGCGAATGGCCGTATTCAGAGGAAAATCAAGCAGGGAAATACCGCTGTTGTTAGCGAACTTGAAGGCGTCATGGTACAGCGCATCGCCGGTGCCACCCAGGAACCATTCTCCATAGAAGAAGCTGGGACCGAAGGTGAATGCCGAGTTGGCCATGCTGTACTCCCATCCCCAGGTCACGTGTTTGACCGCGTCAATGCGGAAGGCGTCCACCCCATGTTGCTGAAGTTGCTGCAAGGCGGCCTTCAAATAAGTGTCCACAGTTCCATTCTCCTGGTTCAGGTCGGAGAGGTTGAACAGTGTGAAGTACTGGAGTTGGTAGCGATCATTGAAATCGGCAATGTTTGGGTTGTGGTGAAAGACGCCGTTGGGATCGTTGTTGAAGGCCGCCACAAACGTGCCGTTGTCAAAGAGCGATCCAACCTCCCCGGCAGTATTGTCGTTGGTATGGTTGGGCGCAAAGTCGACAATGATCTTGATCCCGTTCGAGTGGGCAGCAGATACCAGATTGTCGAATGCAGTCCAACTGTTCGTCGAGGAGCCAAAGTGTTCTTCAATGCGTTTGAAGTCGCGTGCGGCATAGCCGTGGTAGGCAGCAGTGGGATTGCCGCTACCGTCAGGGATGTTCAGGTTGAGATTGTCCACGGGAGGAGATATCCAGATGGCCGTGACGCCCAGGCCCTTGATGTAGGACATCTGCTGCTGAATGCCCGCCAGGTCACCGCCCCAGTAGAGACGCCAGTTCGTCTTGGTTGCGTCGAACAGGCCTGCACTCTGCGAGGGATTGTTATTGGTCGTGTCGCCGTCGAAGAACCGGTCAGTCACGATTTGGTAGATCACCTGTTTCTTGAAATCCTGCGCGCTGGAAAGGGCGGCGGTAAAAACCAAGACCAGAAGAGTTCTGAACATACGGCGTGTAAACGCGAAAGAAGGCATTTGGGGGCTCCTTGCAGGAAGAGGCCAGCTTACAGCGACTCCATCATTTAGTTAATACGGTTGCCAACCCGGAGTTTGTACCAAGATCGTGAGGTTTCATTTTGGGAAGGAAGCTGGATAGACAGCTTACCACTGATTACACTGATCGAACTGATGAACATAGCACGGCATAGCCGCAACCAGGAAATTCCTCACCGAAAAGGTCGCAAAGGAGACCAACACCTTTGAAAACAAAACGGCAGAGTGACAAAGCATCGTTCATCTATTTCCGGAAGTGCGCGCGGACCACTGCGGGCAGTTCCAGTACTTTGTGTTCCTTAATCGCAATTGCCAGTCGTATGAACTGAGCATTGGTCCAGGCGAGTGGCGTGGCCGAGCCTGTGCCTTGTCCGAACTTCAACCACGGTCTGGGAGATTCTTGCCGGTCCCACACCTGTTCGGCAAGCATGCCGCCGGCATTTGCCATTTTCTGCATGGCGTTGAGATAAGGATGAGCATCGCGTCCGCTGGCCAGTTCATATTCGCCGCGCTCGCCGGCAAAGATGATCCAGAGCCGTCCGATCCCGGTGCCGTCATAACCCTTGCCATCGGCTTTTTCGCCATAGCCATCGTGGTTGTAGCGATACCATGTTGCGCCGTTGGGAGTCTCAACCTTGATCACCTTGTCCACGACGGCAAGAGACTTGACCACCAGCGGATCATCCGGTGAAGCGATGCCCAGGCGGACGAGTTCCAGAAATCCGGCGTCAACAATTTCCCGTTCATCCCAGGTGCCGCCACCGTTATGGATGGCGATCGGCCCGCCCACGTCAGGCTCACCTTTTTGCGCGATGCGAATGTAATACTGGTCCGCATATTTCCCGGTGTGGGTGACCGTCCACTGTGGCAGCTTCCTGGCCCACTCGTCGGCCACTGTAGTCCATTGGCTGCGTGAAGCTTCGTCCCCATTCATGCGGGCGATATCTGCGGCGCAGATCAGTCCGGCAATTTCAGCGGCGATAGTCGAAGGAGAATATCCGGTCTCTTCTTCCCAACGTTCCTGGGGCGTGGCCGGCCCGTGGGCGACAACGAAATTGGCAGCGGGTTTGATGTGCTTCTCAAAGGTGCTCTTGTCCGTCTTGCCTAACTGCCAGGCCAAAATGCTGGGATAGGAAACTTCATCCATCTGTAACGAGGGCCAATAAGGTTTGCCATCGAGCCAGGAGTTCTGCGGAAAAGAGCCATCCGGTTTCTGTTGTGTTTCAAAAAGATAATTCAGGGCGCGCTCGGCGGCAGCCCGGTCACCCATCGCTAGAAATGCGGTCGCCACTTCATAGAGATCTCTCGCCCAGACCAGGTGATAACCGCCTACGTCTTCTTTGCTGGCATCCACGTCGTTGCCCCAGGGGATCGTTAGCGACGCGGCGATGGCGCCGCGATGGGTCTTGTCTTCATGAGCCTTCAGCACCATGGCAGAAATTTGATACTGCTTTCGATAGCGCGGCTCCACCGGCTTTAGAGTGGCGATGTATCGATGCCAGCCTTGTTCGTATTTCACGCGCGCCGAGGCAAAGCTTTTATTCAGGCTTGCCTGGGCAGCGGCCAGAGCGGCTTCAGAATTGGAACCGAAACCCAAGGCAACGGTGACTGGTTTGCCTTCAGAAAACGAACGCGGCAACTCACCGATCTGGGCCACGTTTCCGTCGGGCGCGGTGGCGTAGTGCTGGGTAAGTTTGTAGCTGCTCTTCAGTTCCGTCCAGCCATCACTCGAACCTGCATAGCCGCTGGAAATAGAAACAAAACCAGGGGAGGCTGCAAGCGCGCACGCGACGCTCGCCTTGCTGTCCAGCAGGACCATGCCGTGGGCCGAGCCATTGTCATGCAGGCCACTGTTTTTCAGTGCTGGATCAAAGTAGACGAATCCGGTCAACGCTCCGCCGCGCAGCACTTTGAGCTGCATTTGAACAAGCACGGTATCGTGGCGGGGATCGGTAATATAGGTCTTGCGTATCTGATAACGACCATTTTTGGCAGTGTTGATCTGGGTAAAAACCAGGGCTGCCGGATCGGGTACTTCCACAGTGTGCTCTGTGTCCTGACTTTCCAAATCGGCGAAGCTCTTGCCGTCGGTAACGATCAGCTCCAGGGTACGGGTGTTGGCGCTGTCAATCGCCGGATAATAGACTTCGTTCAACGCGCCATTTTCCCCCAACGTAAACCATACTTTTGAGTTCTCGCTGACTGAGGTGCCTACGCCGACCTTGTTTCCGTTCGTCCACGTGGGTTTGCTTCCGGGTGCTCCCGAAGCTTGTTGGGCGTGTGCCCCGAGAATTGAAATGAATAAGCACGCAGATGCAATGTAAAGACGCCGGAAAATCATGGTTCGCTCCTTGCTCCCGGATGTAAAAAATAGTCAATCGACCTGATAAATACTCAGAGACCGTGCCGGCAATTCCACTTGAATTTTTGGTCCTGCTCGCAACACAGCGTCATGCTCCGCCAGGATTTTGGTCAATCCCCTGGCTTGGGCCAGCATGGTATCGCCAATGTCTATGTTTACGGTGCGAGGCTGGCCGGCATTGTTCATCAACATGAGCAAACGTTCCGGCCTCTCCATTGTTTTTCTTTTTCTCTCGGCGCGAAAATCGCGGAGGTAAACGAACGTGCTGTCATCGCTGAAGATGTGGATGTACTTGCCGCGCCGCAATGCCGGATGTTGCTGTCGCAGGTGCAGCAGGCTGCGGACACTAGTGAAGATCTTCTCCTCGCCCGAGGTGCGGCCTTCCGCCGTGAATGCATTGCGGTTATCGCCTGGAAATCCACCGGGGAAATCACGCCGGTTATCTGGGTCGTTTCCACCCGGCATGCCGATCTCGTCACCACCATAAATCTGCGGAATTCCACGCAGGGTCAGCAGCAGCCCAAAGGCCAGATTCAGTTTCTGCAGAGTTGCTCCGGCCTCTCCCATAAAACGGCGAGTATCGTGATTTCCAAGAAAGGTCATCAGCCAATCAGGATGGGGAAACAGCCAATCGTGTTGCAGAACTTCCTCCAGCAAACTTGCTGGCTCATCGTGCAAGACGACCTTGCGCACTGCTGAGTACAGTGAGAAATCGAAAACCGTGTCGACACCCGTGTCAACTCCTGCTGTGGTTTTGCCTCCCACGAAGTACGACGTCACAACTGGATCGAATCCTGAAACTTCGCCCACGGTTCGGAAGCGCGGGTAGACGCGATGAAGCTCGGAATGGAAGTCATGCCAGAATTGCCGGTCCACATAAGGAAATGTATCCAGGCGAAAGCCATCCACCGCGCCCATTTCTGCCCACCAAAGAGCATTCTGGCGTAGATATTGAGAGGTCATCGGGTCCTCTGTGCCCATATCAGGCAGGACGCCTACGAACCATCCTTCAACAATGTTCCGCCAATCCTGGGGCGAGGCATGAGGGTCGGTGAGACGTTGAAACTCGGCATTGGAGGTCAAGTGATTGTCGCGGCTCCCGTGCAGCCAATGTGCTGTCGGCGGGTCCGCTGCCCAGGGATTGGTTGGACCAACATGATTGGCAACGATGTCCAGCACGACTTTGAGTCCCTGTCGGTGAGCAGCTTTTACCAGCGAACGATATTCTGCCAATGTGCCGAAATGTTCCTCTACCGCATACAAGTCCACGGCCCCGTAGCCATGGTAGTCGCGTCCGGTGTGATCATTGTTGTTGTAAATAGGTGTGATCCAGAGAGTGGTTACGCCAAGGTCTTTCAGGTACGGCAAGTGCTCTTGAATGCCGCGCAAGTCTCCACCGTGATAGGCGCGAGGTTCATTGCGATCGTACGTACCGGAAGCGGGGAAGTTGTTGGCGGGGTCTCCGTCGGCAAATCGATCAGGCATGATCAGATAGATGACATCGTCAGGACCAAAACCATTGAAGCCCTGGCCATCCGAGGCATTTTCCGCCGCCAGGTTTCGACGCCCCAGTTGCCAGTCTACAGTTCGTCGTCCGCGAGGTGTAGCTACACGTAGATCTACTGTAGAGGGAGCGCTTGCCTTGCTGATGTCGAGCCATACGAAGAGGTAATGGCCGTTCTGGCTATTGATGGTTCGAACAATGCGAATCCCCGGTATGCGAGTTGAGACTCTCGCTTGATCCAGGTTTTCACCGGTGAGCATCACCATGGGATTGGGCAAGCCGATCCACCAGTTAGGAGGCTCGATTTTCATAATGGTTGGTCCTGCCCCTGCGATCTGCTGAGCGCTTGCGCTCAGCACCAGCGCGAGGACAAATACCGGATAGCCAAGCCAACGGCGCTTGGCACCGCAGGGCTTGCCGATCATCCATACCTCATGTTGGAGATGTCTCCCCGCCAGGAATCATTGTTCACTCTGCCTAGGCTCTGCGCAGTTTCACCAGCAATTTTAAAAGGCAAAGTGGAACGCAAATTGAATTTGACGCTCTGAAAATTGCCGCGTGTTGTTGATCAAACCAAAGCTGGTATTGGTCGGCAACCCGTTCCCGCCGATGCCGCCAAGGTCGGTGTTTGGGTTCACATATTGCGGGTGATTGAGAATGTTGAAACCCTCTGCGCGAAACTGCATCTTGACCCGTTCCGTAAGAGTGAAGTTCTTGAACAGAGAGGCGTCCCACGTGCCGTAACCCGGGCCATAGAAATGGTTCCGCCCCAGTGTGCCGGGGCGAATGAACTTGCCGCTGCCATTTGTAGGTGGAGCAGCAAAGGCATTGGCAGCGACGGTGACCCACTGCCGCTGTCCATTCACCAATTGAAGCGACCCAGTAGAAACCGCGCCGAGAATGTCCGGGTGTACTCCATTGATCGTGATATCAAACGGCGTACCTGTTCCCAGAGAGACGATGTTGTTGAACTGCCAACCGCCGAACGCATTATCCAGGGCCCCGGACCAATCCGTCCCCCAACGCTTCCCACGGCCGAAAGGAAGCTCATACATCATGCTGCCGACGAAGGCATGGCGCTGGTCGGTATCGGAGTTGCCTTTGTTCTGATTGAGCAGGACTCGGCCGGTGGAATCGACGAAGATGGGGCTATTGCCGTTGATGCTGAAAGCGCCGTTGGAATTGTCCGTTGCGTGCGACCAGGTGTAAGCGGCAGTGTATTGCCATCCGTGGCTGAAACGCCGGTTCAACTGCATCTGCAATCCGTTGTAGTGTGAAGTTCCAATAGCGCCGCCGGCAGTCACGTTTAATCCGCGTCCAGGAAACAACGCTGAATTGGTGGCAAGCTGCTGGTTGGTATAGTTGAACCAGGTCATAAGATGGTCGGCTTTGGTGCCGACCCAGGCAATGTTGAGTGCGGTGTTGTGCCCAATTTCCTGCCCGATCTGCAAGTTGGCTTGCTGAATGGAGGAGTTCTGGTTATTGGGGAACACAGCAATCACCGATGTATTCGTCGGATTAGCATCATTGACGCCGCCGGTGGAGGGTATCGGGAGTGCTTGGGTCGCGACGCCATTGTTGTTGTTTCCGGCGGGGCCCTGTCCAGATAGAGTAACGCGTGCGCCGCTGGAAGCGGTGAGACTGGTTACACCGCTCCAATCGGGATTAGCGCTTAACTGATTACCCACTCCTCCGCGGTCCAGAAAATAAAAGATGCCGTAGGCGCCGCGCAACACCGTGCTGCCGTGGCCATAAAGATCGTATGCAAAACCGATCCGTGGCGCAAAGTTGTTCTTGTCTGTGTTTACCAGGCTGCGGGAATTGCCGTTGACGCCGGCCCGCAGAAGTGTGCCGGTAGCCACGTCGAAGTTCGACCAGCGATTGTTTAACTCATAAGGGTTGGTATACAGATCGTAGCGCAGACCCAGATTCAAGGTGAGACGCTGTGACACTTTCCAATCATCCTGGGCAAAGTAGCCGGTCTCCCAGCTTCTCGTGTCTACTGTATTCGGCGTTGAGACAGAGTAATTGTCGATAAAGCCGGCCAGCAACTCCGATACTTCGTAACCGGTGAAGTCTCCGGTGCCGGGGCCTATGTTGAAAAAACCTTTGCCACGAAAATCAGAGATAAAGAAGTTGACGTCGCGCCGGATGATGTTCGTGCCAAAGCGGAAGCTATGCTTGCCACGTACCCAGGAGAGCGTGTCTGCATATTGATAGCTCGATTGCGGAACAATGAATGGGCCCCCATCGCCGCTGAATTCAATCTCGTTATTAAAGCCCCCGATTAACGGAGTGCCGCCCAACTGAGGCGTGCGATTTGCATTAACAATGCCAAGCTGTGTGGCCTGGGCCAGGTTGCTGAAGGGATTCAGAAAGCTATACAAAGGCCGGGAATAGCCAAACCGGAAGTCATTCACCACACTGTTGCCGAAGCTGTGGATCTCGCCGGCTGCCACTCCTCTCGGATGGTTCAGGTTGTTCCCAGAGCCGAACCCGGAGGAAAGGGTCCCAAGCCGGGGCGTCAACACAAATACATCCTGTCCGTAGCTATAACGACCAAAGGCTGTGTCCTTGGTTGTGATGTTGTAGTCAAGGCGGATGTCGAAGTCATTGAACTGACGGATGTCGCGCCGTTGCGCCCGGAAATTATGCAAGATGCCGGGCAGGTTGGGTTCTGGAAATGCTTTTAGATAGTTCTGTCCCGCCTGATTTATTCGGTTGGAGGGAATCATGTTGCCTGAGAATTGCGTACAGGTGGTTGGATCGTAGATTCCTCCGTTCACCGGCGTCGCGCCGCTGCAGCCGGTAAAAGACGCTGGAGTAGTGGTGAGGCCGGTTCCCAGCAATTCAGAAAAATCGCCGTTGCGCATCTTGTCGGTAGGCACAGTAGCGAATTCAGGATTCAAAGGACGGCTCTGCCGCAGTCCCTGATAGTCGGCGAAAATGAACAGCTTGTTTTTGAATATGGGCATGCCGACGGTGCCGCCAAACTGGTTGCGCTTGAAGGGTGACTTGATAACTGCATGGGTTATAGGATCTGTTGGCGGGCTGAAATAGGCATTGTTCGCATCCAGTGCGCTGTTGCGGATGAACCAGAAAGCCGATCCATGAATCTCATTGGTGCCTGATTTGATTGCAGTTTGGACAATTCCGCCCCCGGCGCGGCCAAACTCTGCCGGAGCAACCGAGGTGTTGACTCGAAATTCCTGAATGGCTTCCGCGGGTGGGAAGAAGTTGATGCTGTTCACCAGCGATTCATTGTTATCAACTCCGTCCAGGATGAAGTTGTTGGCCTGGGGGCGCAATCCGTTCACCGACAGCGCGGCCCCGCCGGTTTCGCCGTTGCGGAAAGTTTCCACGTTGTTGTTTACGCCACTTGCCTGGTCACCATAGTCGCCGCGAGTTACACCGGGCGTAAGCAGGGCAAGTTGGGTGAAATTCCGGCCATTCAAGGGGAGTTCCGTCACCTGCCGCCCCTGGATTACCTCGCCCGTAGACGAAGTTTCTGTGTCAACCAGTGGCACCTCGGCGGAGACATCGATGGTTTCATTCGACCCACCAAGCTCAAGACGGAAATTCACCTCCCTGACCTGGGAAACCTCCACCGTAAATTCGGCGGTGGCTACTTTAAATCTGGTCTGCTGGACCTCCAATTTGTAGTGCCCGCGCGGCACTACGTCGAAATCATATCCGCCCTCCGAATTTGTAGTGGCGGTCTGGACGCGAGCAGTGTCCGGATTGGTGAGGGTCACAGTCGCGCCCGTAACCAACGCTCCCTGCGGATCACTTACTGTTCCACGCACCCGGCCTGAGTCCGTTTGCGCAAACAATAGCCCTGGTAACAGCAGCAAAAAAATCCTTACCGAACGCCGAACACTATTCATGGTGTAACGATTGCTCTGTCCTGGCATCATTTTCCTCACTTTTTGAGAGCTTGTTTTTTGGGAGCCTGCAAGCGCGGCGAACCCAACCCGAATTGAGAACTGCCACGCTCGAATCAGCGAACAAAAGGGAACCATCAATCCGCATGTGACCCTTATGCTTCCCTCTACGACCGGCAAGGCGAACTTGTACCAGCGGCGACGGCATTATTTGTAAAATTTATTATTAAAATTCATTTTCCTGTTGGCCCGGACCGCGATTATGCTATACGGCACTTCTTGGAAACTCTGCGTTGTGGTTTCCAGCGATGACCAGGCTTCGGAACATGTGAGGTGAGGAGACTTTGTCCGCAACCAACGGCTTCTTTTCAGCGGCGGCCGCCTACGCGACAGATGGCGCAGAGAAAAGATCGCCTGTCGCAAAGGTCCTTCCAGAAGATGAGACGCTCATGCTGCGCATCCAGCACGGCGACGAGGAGGCGCTTGGCCTGCTTCTGGAGCGATACGCTAATACCATCCTGAGCATCGGCATGAAGGTTCTTCATGACCGTGAAGAGGCCGAAGAGCTGGTGCAGGATGTCTTCTTTCAGGTTTACAGGAAACGTGATCTCTACCACTCGGACCGCGGTCCGGTCCGGGCATGGCTGCTCCAGACTGCTTATCATCGGGCCTTTGATCGCCGTGACTATCTCCAGGTGCGGAGATTCTATGACAGTAGAAGTGTTGAAGACGTTGCCGGGGTGATGCGTGCCTCCTCTGACGTGGAATACGAAGCTCAAGTGAGCCAGGGAGAGGCAAGGGTGCGCAAGGCATTTGAAGAATTGAGTGAGAAACAGCGCCGGACTCTCACACTGTTTTTCTTTGAGGGATATACCCTGCGTGAAATAAGCGAGCACCTGAAAGAATCGCTGCCCAATATTCGTCACTATTACTATCGCGGCCTGAAGCATCTGAAAGACACCCTCAGCGTAACAACCTTGGGTAAAGGTAGGCAGGCGTACCATGGATTTTGAATCGAAGTTCTCACAATCGAACGGGCGCAAAGGGCACGAGCACTACGCGCAGCTCTGCGCCTTATTTCCGTCCGGCAGTTTAACTGACGATGAGCAGCGCGAGTTGCATGCACATTTGGCAGATTGCGAATCGTGTGTGGATCTCTTGGGTGCATATCGCGCTATTGCCAAATCTGCCATTCCCTTGCTTGCGCCGCTTCACCAAATGGAGCCTGCAGCGACCCAGGGATCATGGTCGGTGGAAATTACCAAGAGGCAGTTGCTGAATCGCATAGAGGCAGAGCGGACAGCGCAGCGGTCGCAAACTGCCTCCCAACAGTCCGGATCGCCCCGAAATCCGTTGAGCTTCCTCATACCGAAAATACCCAGGCTGGTTGGCATCGCCGCAGGGCTGGCACTGATCGTGGTTTCAGCCGTTTTTGCGTACCGTTTGGGAGAAATCAATGGCGGCAAGCCAGCGAAGGTACCGGCACGGCCCGATTTGGCTGAATCGCACCAGCTTAGCCAACCGGAAATCGGCGCTGGGCAGCGTTCGTCGCTTGAACAACGCCTGGCCGCGCAGGGGCGTGAAGTCCTGCAATTGCAGCAGGAATTGAAACAGCAGACGGCGGCCATCTCTGAATCCAGGTTGGCCCAGGAGAAACTTCAGCACGATTCGCAACAACAAGGATCCATTATCGCCGCGCTGGGCTCGGACAAGACTGCCTTGACGGTAGAACGTGACGGGTTAAGCAGCAAACTGCAAGAGACGCAGGATGCTCTTCTCGTCGCTCAGCAGCGGCTGGAGACTTTGCAACAGGAACACAGTCGGCAACTCCTTCGCACGGCCAGCCTGCAAACCCGCGTGGATGAGCTTTTCGTCAAACTCAAGGAGAGTCAGGAAGTTGCTCAGCGTGACCAGGGATTTCCTGTGCATGATCGGGACATCCGCGAACTCATGGGCGCGAGGGACCTCTACATTGCTGATGTATTCGATATTGACCGCGAAGGGAAGACGCGGAAGCCGTTTGGAAGAGTGTTCTATACTGGCGGCACGTCCCTCCTCTTTTATGCTTTTGATCTCGACCGGCAACCGGGTGTTCGCCAAGCCAGCACCTTTCAAGTCTGGGGAAGACGCGGACCCGGTGACAAGCGCCCACTCAATATGGGCATACTTTATGAGGACAATGCCGCCAACAGGCGCTGGGTGCTTCGCTTTGATGATCCTAAAGTTCTCGCCGAAATCGATGCCGTCTTCGTAACTGTGGAACCCGGGAGCAGAACCGGTCAGAAGCCGACCGGGAGACAGCTTTTGTTCGCATCTTTACGGATGCCGCCGAACCATCCTTGAGTGCGGTTTGATTCGTTGTCTGGCATGGATCTGAGTTTTGCAACCCGCACAGCGCGAAGGGCCTCATTCACCGTGGCGATTCTGCTCATTGCCTCAGTTTTCCTGCGCGCAGCGCCACTATTCGCCCAAAGCACCAACGCTTCCGTTACCGGACGCATTGTAGATCCGGAAAACGCAGTCATCGTTGGAGCTGAAGTCAGCATCGTTAGCGCCCAAACCGGGATCCGTTACACCGGCCGTACCAACGAAGATGGCATCTACCTGATCTCTGATGTTCAGCCGGGAATCTATCTCGTACAAGTCTCAAAGCCCGGATTCAAAGTTGTTTTAAAACCTGATGTCGTCTTACACATTGAATCTGTAGTGGCGCTCAATTTCACGCTCACTTTCGGGTCTGTTTCGGAGAGCATTACTGTTTTGGGCGGCGCGCCGCCGGTCAGCACCGAATCGAGTTCAATAGGGATGGTGATAGAAGGCCGCCAGGTTACAGAACTGCCACTCAACGGACGCAACTTCACCCAACTCGCCCTGCTTACCCCAGGCGTTACCCGCGGAGCGTATGGGGACAACGCCAGTGGCGGTGGCTCAGGCACCAACACTGAGACTTTTCGTAACTCGGAGACCAGCAGCGCGGCGCTTTCTGTGAATGGGCTTCGACCTCAGGCCAATAACTTTATTCTCGATGGGCTCGACAACAATGAATCGCTGGTGAACACCATCGCCTTCTTTCCTCCTGCAGAAGCGATCCAGGAATTCAGAGTTAGTACCAGCGTGGCTCCCGCTCAGTTCGGTCGCGCTGGAGGGGCGATCGTTGAAACCTCCATCCGCTCCGGCGGCAACGAATTTCATGGATCGGTTTTTGAATTTCTACGCAACAGTGTCCTGGATGCCAATGACGCTTATTTCGGCACACCCAATCCTGTGACTGGCAAGGTGACCAAACTCCCTTTCCGGCGTAATCAATTCGGAGCCACTTTGGGCCTGCCTATCGTCAAGAACAAGTTGTTCCTGTTTCTTGACTACCAGGGGTTACGTTCGGAGAGAAGTCGCGAGCCGGAATTTGTCACCGTCCCCACAGCTCTGATGCGGCAAGGCAACTTCTCGGAATTGTTGGGTAGCTCTCTTACCTCACCTCCTGATCCCAAGCTCACGGGTTGCACCGGCATTACTCCGGTGAATGGAGCAATCTACGATCCGCTGGCCTGCGCTCCATTTTCCGGCAATGTGATTCCCGGGAATCGGATCAACCAGGTGGGGCGTAACTATCTCATGGCCTTTCCAGTCCCCAATGTGTTCGGCAAGATCCAGAACAATTACGAGGCCCAGCGCCGTGAGATCAAGAATTTTGATGATTTCGATCTGAAGCTCGATTACGCGCTAGGCCCACACGATTTGATGTTTTTCCGGCACAGCTTTGCCCAGGATAGATTCTCACTTAGCTCATTGTTTCCTTCGTTGCCTGCCGGCTTCGGTTCGGGGTCTACACCGACGGATCTGCGAGGAATTGCCGCAGGGCACACCCGTACGTTCTCCGCCGATGTAGTTAACGATGTACGTTTTGGCTATACGCGCGATTTCTATGCTTTTGAACCGCCGTTTGTCGGCCAGCCGCTGGCTGAAAATCTGGGCATTCCGAACGCCAATCGCACATCATTCCTGGGTGGGGGCGCGCTCATCGGAGGCAACAGCACGCAGCTTCAGTTCACTGGTGATGGCGGACCGTATGCCGTCCACCAGAGTACATGGCAGGGGAATGACAATCTGTCCTGGGCTGCCGGACGCCATACACTTCGCTTTGGGCTGAATCTTATTCATCGCCAAGTCAATTTCTTTCAGGGCAACTTCGCCAAGGGTTTTTTTGCCGTTGGAGGCGTGAATGATACGGGAAGCGGCCGCTTTACCGGATACGATGTCTCCGAATTGCTTGCCGGATTTACCGATTATGAAGTCGGAGCGGGCCAGTCCACCTTTGAGACGGCGAGCTGGGAAACCGGGTACTACGCTCAAGATGACTGGCACCTGACGCGGCGATTGAACATCAACCTCGGGATGCGCTATGAGCTGGATACTTATCCAGTTGAACAAAACAATCGACAGTCCAACTTCGATCTGACTTCCGGTTCATTGCTTCTTCCGGGGCAGAATGGTCTTCCCAATAGCTTGGTGCGTACCGACCGGAACAATTGGGCGCCGCGGATCGGTTTTGCTTACGACCTCTTGGGTGGAAGCAAGACCGTTTTGCGTGGCGGCTATGGAATCTTTTATTTCCTCGATCGTGGCGGCGTGGGCAACCAGTTGAGCAACAATCCTGATTTCAACGGTGCTGCCGTCTATCAGGCGGCAACTGGTTTGCGTTTTACGCTTTCCGGTTCAGCTCCCAACGGAACCAATGACAACCGCTTAGCGACCAATCCATTGCCGCTTGCTGTACCTATCGTTAATCGCACCGCCCCGCGCGATGCCAGCGTCATAGCCGTATTGCCCAATAGTCCGACCTCCAGCGTTCAGCAGTGGAACCTGCAAGTCGAGCAGCAGTTGGGGGTGGATACGGCTCTCAATGTCGCCTACGTCGGGGCCAAGTCAAATCACCTCATGACTTGGTTCAACCTCAACAACCAAATGTTGAATGCGTCTGCCGGCGTCTCGCTCTATGCGGGAACAGGTTTGACCGTCAATGTGGGTTCTGCCTCAGGCATTGCCCGATATGATGCCCTGCAAATGCACTTGAGCCAGCGCTTCGCCAGAGACATGCAATACACGCTCTCTTACTCGTGGTCTCACACGCTCGACAACTCGAATGGTCCCTTCAGCGTTACCGGCGGGAATGCGAGAATCTTCATATTGCCGGGTAGCGGTCCAAGTTTGTCTGCAAACTACGGCAACTCAGATCAGGATCAACGCCATTTTTTTACGCTGAGCACGTTATACGAACTGCCCTTCGGTCATGGCAAAAGGTTTGGTTCCGCTTGGAATGCTTTCCTAAACTCACTTGCTGGTGGATGGCAATGGAACAACATTGTGACCCTGAGTACGGGTACGCCATTCGATGTTTTCATGAATGGGAACCCGTCTAATCGTCCGGACATGCTAGGGAATGCAGACAATGGTGAGTTGAACTTGGTCAACGGGACGTTACGATGGATCAGTTTTGCCGCCTTTGCGACTCCACCGGTTAACCAAGACGGTGTGTTCATTCGTCCTGGCAGCTTGCCACGCAATTTCTTTCACGGTCCAGGCGTTCACACTTGGGACATGTCGCTGTTCAAGACCTTCGACATCAACGACCGGCTCAAGCTCCAGTTCCGTACGGAAGGCTACAACATTCTGAATTCCCCGCAGTTCACCAATCCCGACACAAACCTGAGCGACGGTGCGAACAACTTTGGGATGATTCGCGCTACGCGTGCATTCTCCGAGCGTCAAATTCAATTTGCATTGCGAATCACGTTTTAATCTGGTTCTGCAATGTCCCGCAATTGCTTTGCGTAACGTTCCACGAGTGGTTTAGGTGCTTTTACTCTCTTACCGGACAGTATGCTCTTTAACTCCAAGGCATTTACAGCTGCCTGTCCCTCATAGTGGTTGTTGGTAATGGCAAATGTCTTCTCCGAGCGCTTGCTGATATTCGAAATCTTCTCCTTCCAACCTTCTAATTCTTCCGGCTTATAAAGGTAGTTGTAGCGATCGTCGCGATTGTCTGCTTGGAACCATTCCTTGTAGTTGCGCCCGTGCAGCCGGACATACCCGACCCGAGCGGTCACGTACCCTGTGGCGCGGAGCGATTTGCCCAACTGGGGCTGATCAATATTACAAAAGGCGACTCCTGCTTCCGCGAGCCGAGCCAGGATGTCCGCATCATTCCAGCTTGCGTGCCGGATTTCGAGCACCAATGGATATGACTTGAATTTTCCGATGAGTGCAAAAAGATAGTCGCGTGTGTCATCTTCGTTTTTGAAAGAGATTGGGAACTGAATCAGGACCGCTCCGAGCCGGCCTTCCTGGGCAATGGAATCCAGTCCCTCTCGCGCCGATTTTTCATCTTTTGCGCTCACCAGCAAATTGAACGGCGACGGTGGCCTGGTTCCACGCGTCACATGCGTGAATCCCTGAAAGAGCTTGGCTGTGAATTGAAAATCCGGATTTACAGCAGCGGCTTTTTTACACCAGTCTTTCCCGACATTTGGCCTGATGTGCCCGTAAAAGCTTGTGTTGATTTCGCAGCAATCGAAGAACTGTGGGAGGTATTCAAGAGGGTGGATCTTGCGCTTCTTCATGTCCGAGGAATACACAATCCCATCCCAGTCAGGATAGGAGAAGCCAGCGGTTCCGATCAATATATTCACCAGTGCCCCAGTAACCTAAGATTCCGATTCCAGAATGCCACAATTTACCCATCTCTACCGGGAACACTGCCAGTGTGAGAGTGACGGCATTTATGTCGTGGCTCGCGTCCAGGTGTGGTGCTCCTCTTTCCGGGGAACAATTTACGATCAGTCGACGCAAGGCAGGGAAGCAACTCATCCATCAGAAAAAAAGGCCTTCCGCTTTTCTTGCGAGAAGGCCAAAATAGAAGATGAACGATAACCGATCTTCTTCATCTGGTTAGACGGCGTGCCTTTCGTCCAGCACGAACTGCTCAGCTTCGGTTGAGCCCGCCAAAGCCACGGTAGACGATTGGCCGTTTGCAATTGCCTGCGCGACTTCGTCAAAGTATCCAGTGCCCACAAATCTCTGGTGCCGGACTGCCGTGTAGCCGGCTGATTCGGCGCTCGCAAATTCTTTTTCCTGCAAGCGTGCATACGCTGCCATGCCATCGGTAGCATAGTGACGGGCCAGTTCGAACATGCTGAAGTTTAGGGCATGGAACCCAGCCAGGGTGACAAATTGAAACTTGTAACCCATGGCTGCCAGTTCACGCTGGAAGCGGGCAATGGCGGTGTCATCCAGTTTTCGCTTCCAGTGGAATGAAGGCGAACAATTGTAAGCCAATAATTTTCCCGGGAAGCGTTCATGGATGGCTTCGGCAAAGCGCTTGGCCTCTTCCAGATCGGGTTCTGAAGTTTCACACCAGATCATGTCCGCATAGGGCGCGTAGATCAACCCGCGGGTGATGGCAGCGTCAAGCCCGCCCCGGAAACCAAGGAATCCGTCATTGGTGCGCTCACCGGTCAGAAAATCGACATCGCGAATGTCACTATCGGTGGTGAGCAACTTCGCGCTGTTGGCATCTGTGCGGGCGACCACGAGAGTAGGAACGCCGCAGGTATCAGCCGCCAGACGGGCGGCGATTAACTTCTGGACAAATTCTTGGGCCGGCACGAGTACCTTGCCTCCCATGTGGCCGCACTTTTTCGCCGAAGCCAACTGGTCCTCAAAATGGACGGCTGCCGCGCCCGCCTCAATCATGCTCTTCATCAATTCAAAGGCATTCAGGCACCCGCCGAAGCCAGCTTCTGCGTCCGCTACAATGGGCGCAAACCAGTGGATCCCGTTCTTTCCTTCGGCATGATGAATCTGGTCAGCACGAATGAAAGCATTGTTGATCGCGCGCACCACGTTAGGAACACTATTTGCAGGGTATAGGCTCTGGTCCGGGTACATCTGTCCAGCCAGATTGGCGTCGCCGGCAACTTGCCAGCCGCTCAGGTAAATGGCCTTGAGTCCGGCCTGAACCTGTTGGACCGCCTGATTGCCGGTTAAAGCGCCCAGCGCCGCTATATGAGATTCCGTGTGCAACAGCTCCCATAGCCGCTCAGCGCCCAACCGGGCCAGGCTGTGTTCAATATGGATGGTGCCCCGCAGACGCACCACATCTTTTGCTGAATAAGGACGGATAATGCCTTGCCAACGAGGCTCTGTGGCCCACATTCTTTCCAGTTGGGTTTTGTTAAGTTTATGCACGACTCAATGCCTCCTGTTATCAACCGCAGCAGGGATGAACTGTAACCTATTAGATCGGTCGTGCGGTATCCGCATCAAACAGAGTAGTCCGAATTGGACTAGTTGGCCGAAACGGAAGCTGGTAGGGAACTCCAGCGGGTTTGCCATCGAGTCGCCGGTTTTGAAAGCTGTTTTCTTGTGATTCGCAAAACCCAGGGTTATGATGAGGATCGTCGTGGTAGCTGCGCCGCGCATTAAGAAAAATTTCGAGATACCGGATTCGCTTCTTCAGGCATTGAAGCAGAATGTGGTGACCCGTCAGGTGGGTCGCGGAATCGCCTTGCTGGATGCGAATGCCCATTTCTTTACTACGCTTGATCCTGCCCAGCGTAACGCCGCGGCTTTTGTCGGTTATGTAGCGCAATGGGTCGATATCGGATATCGCGAGCCGAAACTGCTGGAGCATCTGCTGGACCGCTTTGCTCCTGCCCTGCGGAGCCGGCTGCCTCTGGGCGATTATCTTCAGTTACGCATGGCCGAAGGCCTGCTGGCCTTGCTGCAAGACGAACCCGATGCCGCTCTCTTTCACTTTGATCTTGTCCTCTCTATGCAGAATGAAATTGAAGATCAGGAACTGGTGGCCGTTGCCCAGTTCTGGAATGCGCGTTGTCATCGCAAAAAAGGCGAGTATGACGATTCGCTGAAGCATACGGCGGTGGGCCGTGAGTTGGCGCTGGCCCTCGGTTTTGACAAGATGGCGGCCGTGATGCGGGTCTTGGAAAGCTGGTTGCTGTTTCAAAAAGGTCATCGCCGCGAAGCAGCGCGCATTCTGGAACAGGCAGAGCAGGTTTTGCGGCATACTGATGACGACATCACTCTGGGGAATATTTATTCCGCCCACGGACGCATGATTCGCCGCCAGGGGCGCTACAACGAAGCTCTGAAGTTCTTTTCTAAAGCGATTGAACATTATCAAAAGAGAAGCACTCAGCACCGCAATCTGGCCCGCTGCCTTACCAATATCGTCTATGTACAACGGCTTGTCTCTGTGGAGATCAGCAAGCAGATCGACGCGGAGGCCGCACGCCGCCGGAAAACTGGCAGCGCTTCGGGAACAGGCGCAGCCAGCCGAAAACATGGTCACTGGGAGCTGTATGAACAGGTCAGGACCGAAGCGTTTGTAAATCTCGAGCGGGCGGAAAAGATTTACCAGCACCACAATCATCATCACGGTATCGGCAGTATCTATGAAAACCGCGGGCTGCTTTATCTGGATATCGGCGACCTCGATGCTGCTGCCACCCAGGCGGCTCAGGCTTACACTGTGGGAAAAGAAGAAAATGACGCAATTCTGATGGCCCGTGCCCGTCTGCTGCAATGCACCATTGAAAATGCCAAGCTGGAAGAAGAGATTGAGGGTAGTGCTCATTCCTGGGACCACTTGCAGGCCGCCCGTGATTACGCCCGCGAAGCCGTTGAGGCCGCCAGACACACGCAGAACCAGCGCCTGCTGGCTCGCGCCTATATCTGGCGTGGACTCACTGGCTGCGCCGCGCGTGATATGGATGACGCCAAGCACTGTTGTGATATGGCAGCTTCGTTCCTGAAAAGCGTCGATTATGACGATCTTTGGGAAGAGCTCCAGAAGCTTAAACAAAAGGTGGTGCCCAAAGGCAACATTGATCCGATTTTACGCGCGTGGTCGCAGGGCGTGACTGGAGACAAGAGCTTTCAGCAGATGGCCGAGCAATTTGCCGAAATTGTTATCCCGCGAGTCTGGGAAAAAGAAGGGAAAAAGATCTCGCGTGTGGCCACGCGGCTTTCCATCTCCCCCAAGAAAGTTCGCCGGATTCTTACCCGCTTGGGCAAGATTGGCAATAAGCGACATTGAGGGAAGTCACTTCCATTGCTATAATCAGTTGAGTTCAGCACGCAGAAAGTCTTCATTGATCCCACCGAAGCGCGCGTGTGAAATCATTCCAAGTCTGGCCAGGTAGCTCAGTTGGTAGAGCGCAGCCCTGAAAAGGCTGGCGTCGGCGGTTCGATTCCGTCCCTGGCCACCATTTAAACTCTTTAAAAATCATTGACTTACCGACCTCGATTTTGAATTGTACCGATTTTGTACCGCCGTTCCGGCGCGCCTCAAGAGAGCAGTCTCTGCTCCCCCGCCTTACTGATATATCATCTTCCACCAGTTTGGAAAGCCCGAAACTTGTGGGGCACTTGGAAGTGTTTTGAGACGCTTCATAGATTTTTCACGCGTAACTTGATTCTTCACGCGGCTTACCTTTCGTGGCAACTCCGCAGCTATATCCGCAAGCAATCCTTTCAACAAATTTTTCAATAACTTGCCATGAATCAAGCCCGCACGAAGCAAAAGTGAGAGGTGTTTTCATGCGCTTGCCTGGGAAAGACGAGAGGAGATTGCGAGTCTTCTCAACTCGGGCCGCGTGGATTTTCGATCAGACTGTTGGCATCGTGCCACCGTCAATGACGTAGTCTGCACCGTGAATGGAAGCTGCGCGATCCGATGCCAGGAATGCCACCAGTTCTGCAACTTCTTCCGGCACACCTGGACGACCAATTGGAATTCCTCCAATCATGTTCATGATCTGCTGACGCGCCGCACCCTCCGTGATACCGCTGCTTTGAGCAAGCTGCACAATCATTCCGTGCGCGCCCGCAGTCTCGATGAATCCCGGCGAAATCATGTTTACCCGAACGCCCTCCGGGCCAACCTCATTTGCCAGTCCTTTGTTGTACGTGCTAAGCGCGCCTTTTGCCGCAGCGTAGGCTAGAGTCGCATCGTATAGAGGGAGGCGATGTTGGATCGAAGAAATATGAATAACAACGCCTGACCTGCGCTCGATCATCTCCGGAAGAAACGCTCGATTCAAGCGAACTGCCGCCAACAGATTCACGTTGAGAGCTCTTTGCCAATCGTCGTCCGTAAGTGCCTGGAATCCACCATTCGGGGCTTCCGATCCGCCAAGACAGTTCACGAGAATATCCAACCCATGCCACTCCTGCTGGATGCGGTCGACAACCTTCTTGACACCGTCCGCAGTACCGATGTCTGTTTGCACGAACAAGGATGGGTTTTGTCCCTGAGGCAATGGGGAGCGTGCCGTCGTTGCGACCGCCGCACCGCTCAATAAGAAGCGACGCACGATCGCCTCTCCCATCCCCTTGGTGCCACCAGTTATTAGAACCCGCTTGCTTTTGAATTCATCGCTTGAAACAGCGAATGGATACGTCTGCGTCATTGAATCGAACCTCCAGCGAGGCAATCTCCGAATCGACTTGCTCAGATATGAGGTTGGCACAATACTAGTAAAATGGGAAGTACGCACTAAAAAGTATGTTAGGAGCGCAGATATGCCAAAACGCTACACGCCCGTGACTGCTGCTGCGGACCTGGAGAAAGCGCTGCGCCTTCTCGAAGGACGGTGGAAACTGGTGATCTTGTTCCACCTGTTCGGGGGAAAGATCATGCGATTCTCCGACCTGGAACGAGCCATACCTGCCATCACGCAAAAGATGCTTGGACAGCAATTGAAGGCAATGGAGGCTGATGGCATTGTTCTACGGACTGCCTATCCGCAAGTGCCGCCTAAAGTGGAATACAGCCTGACATCATGGGGGCAATCGCTATGTCCAGCGCTTGATGCCATCCTGAAATGGGCTGACCGCCGTCCAGCGCGTGTAAGGAAAATTAGCAAGACACGCAGACCAAAAGACGGTTCATCGGCTCGCCCCAGAATTGCTCCCGAGTGACGGGCAATCTCTTTTTCAATCTTCCTTAAAGCAAAACGCTCAGCCTCAATGAGATCGATTTTCCAGAATGCTGGCTTGTGAACCTTCAAAAATTTGGGGCAGCGAGACTCGTAGGTGGCTTCAGTCGAAGCACGACAATCCTTCCGCTGTTAGGACTGGTTAAGAGCTGTCAGGTTTGTGCCCCATTCCAGGATCGGCGAGTTCCACTCAACATCTACCTTCTCGAGAAATTTCTTGGTGCTCTCGAGATAAGCCTTACGGTAGGGCTTCGTCCCCTGGGTCGTGTCGAATTCCGCACGCGTTCCTTTCCACAGTTCATAGAGCACGAATTGATTAGGCCGTTCCGGAGTTTCGTGAAGAATCATCGTGACTCGCACTCCCTACGGAGCGACACCCTTGGCCAGCCCCTTGCTGTAGGTAGCAAGGGCTCCCTTGGCCGCAGCGTAGGCCAGAGTCGAATTGGAAAACGGGAGACGATGAGCGACCGAAGAAACATGAATGACGACCTCTGACTTGCGTTCGAGCTCCAGTATTCTTTGCCAGTCCTCCTCGGAGAGGACCTCGAATCCGCCTGGTCTTGTTTCGGTTCCACCGACACTATTCACTAAGACGTCGAGCCCACCCCACACTTGCTGAATACGATCGACGACGTTTTGCACACCCCGGGCCGTTCCAAGATCCGCCTTGATAGAGAGAGCAGGAGCCTGGCCCGCAGCCGGCTCAGAGCGCGCCGTGGTGGCGACCGAGGCACCGCTCAATTCAAAACGACGCACAATCGCTGCTCCTATGCCCTTCGTGCCGCCGGTGACTAGAACGCGCTTGCCTTTGAATTCATCGCCAGAAACGACAAAAGGATCACTGTTGGTCATGTTCCCTCCAAAAGGCCTCTGGGATCAGCTCATGCTATCCGTTCCCCCGTCCGCACTGCACGGCGGCTGGCCTCAGATGGTAGATGGCTCCTACCGCTTATTTGTAGAGCCAGGGCTTATAGGCAATCTCGATGTTGTATCCGTCCGGGTCGCCGATGTTTGCCGCGAAGTAGTCGGCACGCCATTCGGGCCGAAGGCTTGGTTCCTTCTTTGAAGTAGCTCCAGCGTCTATCGCCGCCTTGTAGCTGGCCCTGACAGCGTCTGCGCTCTTGGCGGTGAATGCGACGTAAAGGTCTTGCCGACTTCGCCATTCTTCAGCCAGAAACCAGGCTCGGTATTGATTGCGAAACCAAGCAGTTGATCGAACTCGTAGGGCATGTCGATGCCAAGCGGCTTAAGTATCTTCTTGTAAAATTCGCTCGACCGTTTCAGGTCAGAGACGGGGAGATAAATATGGTCGATAATCATAGCTTTCCTCTTTTCGTTTGTTTTTGACAGCCCGATCGGGGTTCTGCTGAATCCTGAACCGGGCCGGCCGTGGGTGATGGCGTCATCGAGCATGGATTTCTTCTCCGTTAGCTGAGACCTTCAACAATGAGTCCGTGATAGGTCGCCCCGAGTTTGCGGTGCTTGGCGATGTCTTGGTAGGCCTCGCTGTTAATCCAATCCTTTGCGGCTTTTACGCTCGGGAATTTCGCAATGACGATTCCCTCAATCGGATCACCTTCAAGGACTTCGTGCTTCCCATAGGCCACGAGCACTTCGATAGGATGACCCTTCATCGTTGCTCGGATTCCAGTCCAATATTTTTCGAGCTCTTTTTGATCGATGGTTTTAGTTCTCGTAAATACAACGTATGCAGACATGATCGCTCTCCTTCTTTGTTAATCGATTACCGAAATTCCTATGAAACCCTTGGGCCGTAGCCCGCGTTGCTTACATGTTGCCGCCGTTCGCGTAGATGATTTCTCCCGTGAGCCATCCCGCACCATCCGAGGCAAGAAATAAGGCCACCCGCGCGATGTCCTCAGGTTGGCCGACGCGGCCCAGCGGCGTACTCGCGATTATCTGCTTCTTAGCCTCCGCTCCCATGACGCCCGCCGCGTGCGCACCCTCCGTTTCGGTTCCACCGGGACTGAGAGTGTTAACGCGGATTTTTCTGGGGCCTAATTCTTTTGAGAGCACGCGCGTCAAGCCATTGACAGCGCTCTTTGACGCCACGTAGATCGAAAGGGTCGGGTAGGCAGCAACACTGGCCGTCGATCCGATGTTGATAATGCTTCCGCCTTCCGCCCCGAAGGCCGGCAAAGCGGCTTCGATCATGAGAAATGTGCCCAGCACATTCGTGTTGAACTGACGGTGAAATTCCTGCTCGCTGAACTGCTCGAAGGGCGCAAATGAGAAGACGCCTGCGTTGTTCACGAGCACATCCAGGCGGCCGAAAGTTTTTTGGGCTTCCGCGACGAGGCGTTGCGCGTCGGACCTCTTCCCAACGTCGCCTTGCACTGCGATGGCTCGCCCGCCGTTGCCGGTGATCTCGCGCACCACCTGCTCCGCGCCCGCTTGATCGCGCGCGTAATTCACGATCACCGCCGCGCCTTCGACGCCGAAAGCTTTTGCAATGCCAGCACCGATTCCTTTTGAAGCGCCTGTCACTATCGCAACCATATTGTCGAGCCGTTTCATGATGGATTCTCCTTTGTTTCATGCGAATACGAAACCAACAGTTTCGTTTCTACACTCCAATAGATGCTTGCCAAAGTAAAACGAAACAGTTATTTTCGTAAGTGGAACCGTGATGATGAAAGAACCTAAAACCAAGATCGCACCAAGACCCCGCGGCCGGCCACGGAGTGAGCACGCCCGGAAGGAAATCTTGGAAGCCGCTTACAAGCTGCTGAGAGACAAAGGTTTCAACGCTGTCGGCTCACACGAGATAGCACGGGCAGCCGGCGTGAGCAGTGCCACGCTATACCGCTGGTGGAAGTCGAAGGAAGAAATCCTGTTTGACGCCTGCTTTGAACACATGAAACCTATTCTCGCGATTCCTGAGACTGGTTCCGGCTTGACGCGGCTTCGCCGCTACGTCCTACGTGCGGCTGAGTTCCTGGTATCGGAAGAGGGTGCGGTCATGGCTCGCGTCCTTACTGGTATCCACGAGGATAAGCAACTCCGGCAGGCGTTCTTGGAGAGATATGTCAAGCCAAGACGTCAAATCCAACGCAGAATCATCGAAGACGCTATTGCGTCCTGCGAACTGAAGGCGACGACGGATCCAGAGCTGCTGATCGACGCGCTTAATGGACCCCTGTTCTTCCGATGGCTGCAGGGACACGCTCCGCTTGATAAAGGCTTTGCTAAAGGCATCCTTGACAGAGTGATTCCCGCCTTTCAGCCACAATGATTAAGCTCCGACACATTCGGAGCCGAATCAGTACCGAGCTCTGGTTTCCGGCAGGCCGCTGCATTGTCGGATTGCCGTCCCAGAAACGCCAGCTGGGTTCCAGTAAACCCCTGGAGTGCTTGGCAAACAAGCAGACTAACTGTGAAACAGCAGCACAATTTGGCTGTGTGGGGAGCTTTACGCAAGTCGATTTACGGAAGAGTTGCCGCGCCAACTCTCGAGGCGGACCACGTCACCACGGGAATTTTCTTTATAACGCTCGAACTGCGGCGTGGGACTGTTATCTGCTTACGCAGAGAACTTTGGAGTCAGAATGATCTGCCCTAAATGGTAGGAAAGGTGATTCGTTCGACTCAGCAAAACGTTGAGTCGGTTGCGAGTTGGGTCTCTAGCGTAATCCTCATCAGACATGGCCATGTGGCGTTGCAGCCATACCTGGGGCGAGAGGTTAGCGAACTTTTCGAACAGGCTGCTGTTCACCTCGGTCCAATGCTTCATCAAGTCTGCAACAGCCGGCAGTTTCTCAATTGCTCTATCCGGCTGCGTGACGAATATCGCGTCAAGTTCTGGATGCAGTCGCGCGCCAAAGCCGAGAATCGTATGCATGGCGTCATGGACCGTTGTGAGGTGACCGAGAAGATAGATAATTCGATTCCTGCCCGGCGCCACCTCGCGCAGGAACTGCTCTTCTGTTAATGCAGAGAAGATCTTGTCGGCCCGCCCAACGGTGTTCTTCCAGGAAGCGATCGCAACACCGACCGCCAATTGCTCATGTGCCATAGTCATTTCAATCTGCCTTTCTGCCAAATGGCGTTTGGAACCCTTCATCATGCTTAGTTACACTGAATCTCATGTCCTCGAAGGTGAGTGGTCCGCCGCTTTGCTGATGGTCATAATGGTGCTCGCGGACTACTTGCAGCCTTTCCCACTTCCGGAATATGCGCCAGCTGAGAGTGCAGGTATTACCGGACGCTCCGACCAAGTCTAGTGTCCATGCAGAATGCATCTCGCCCACCGCATCTCCAGTAATCGCGCTCTCTCGAATGAATATCGACACGCCTCCGATTTCAGCCACTACGTGCAGGGGAACCAGGAAGTCCAGGAGAATCGAACGCACTCTCTCCTTTCCGCGAATAGACTCTTTTCCTGTCTCGCTGCTTATCTCAATGTCGTCAGCGTAAAATTTGTCGAAGATCTCAATGTACTCTTCGAAGCTTCCGCTAATGTCGGCATGAACGACGGCCGCGTTTAGGAGCCGCTCCGCAATATCGCAAGTCTTGTATAGACTTCGGCTAGAGTCATTTGCACCGATGTAATCAGGCAGGGTTTCAGTTACATCCGCCTCTGTGTAGTCTCGTTTATGCGTTCCTGCATTCAATTCGCTCATTGTGCTTCTCCCTCTTACAAGACGTCGGACATGGTTATCCGCGCTTGGTCTGCGGCGTGATCCGCACGGATTTGTGAAGCAGATACACCACGAAGAATTGGACGACGGTGATAAAGAGCGGCCCAGCGCATTTCCCAAGATCATGCTCAAACAGACCGATTCCAGCATCCAGCAATTGCATGGCGCCGGCGAGCGCGCCCAGGATCAGCAACGCAGGCGTCGCCTGCTGTAGATCGCCCCCAATGCGAACAAAGCCAGAGGAATTGTGCGTGCCGCCGCGTACATCGCCAACAGCAACGACGCCTTCGTTGGAACGGATTCGGCAGGGACTAGGTATTGCGGACGAATGATCGCCGCGATGGAAAAGCCGCTCGCGACCAGGACATTGATTGCCGTGACCAGCGAAGCCTGCCGAATCGCCTTTATTGTTGTCATTGGTTTCTCTCTCTGAGTAAGCTCGTCCAAGCGTAGTTTGGTTTGATTTGACAACTTGTGTTCGTTAATTGCGGAGCGGGATACCTGTTATGTTTCCCCCCCATCAATTGTCGTCAGACTGTAAGAACTACCCTGCCGAAGGGCCGGCCTTCAACGAGATAACGCAGAGCCTCAGCCGCTTCGACCAAAGGGAACGTCTTAGCGACGATCGGTTTGATCGCACCGGATTGAAGTAGAGAGACAATAGCCTTCCAAGCGTCAGTAACCGTCTTCTGTGGCTCTGCGCTCCCCTTTCCTGGCTTCCCCGAAGACGCTGCCGTGACGCTGTGGACTCGGTCGTTGGGGATGGCAGTTGTGAATTGCAAAAACCCATAGCATTGTCGCGGCCGCAGCGCAGGCGCGTGCCGCCCTCCTGCGGCCCCGCGGCGATCTGGAAACATCGTAATTCTTCTACCGCTTCCGCTGGGCGCGATTCTCTTTACGGGCCTGAATTTCGTGCGCCTTCACAATGGTTGAGATCAGGCCGGGATAATGACGGTCTACCTCTTCGCAGCGCGAGGTATTGAACATTTCCACGCCTTTGCGCTCGCTACGGATCAGTCCTGCTTCACGCAGAATCTTGAAGTGCTGCGAGAGAGTGGACTTGGGAATCTCCCGGTTGCCAACCGTAAGGAAGGTCGAACAGTTCTCGTTACAGCCTTTGACGATATCGGCATAGATGGCAACGCGAACCGGGTCCGATAATGCGTGAAGGATCGCTTCGACAGGAACATCTTCAACGGCGGGATGGATCAGCGGTCTCATGTTGCACGATTCTAGTGCAAATGTTCTATTGTTCAAAATAACAGAACTTTTGAATCTTCCTTGCTCCTCCATTTATCAGATGTTTCAGAGCGCGAGAAGGAGCGCGGAAAGAAGGCAGAGAAATGGGCAAACTAAATGGAAAGATAGCAGTCATTACGGCCGCGACCTCCGGTATGGCACTGGCTACGGCGAAACGGTATGTCGAAGAAGGCGCCTACGTCTTTATCACCGGACGCAACAAGGAGCGCCTCGACAAGGCGGTGAAAGAAATCGGCAAGAACGTGACCGGCGTCCAGGCCGATTCGTCGAAGCTCGCGGACCTGGACCGGCTGTACGAAACGGTGAAGAAAGACAAGGGCAAGATCGACATTCTTTTTGCAAGCGCCGGAGAAGGTAGTTTCGCGTCGATCGAAGAGGTGACGGAAGAACACTTCGATTCGACCTTTAACACCAACGTGCGCGGCACTTTGTTTACCGTGCAGAAGGCGCTGCCTCTATTCAACAATAACGGTTCCATCATCCTCAACGGCTCGATTGCCGGCATCAAGGGCTTCCCACGCTTTGGCGTGTACTCGGCGAGCAAAGCGGCGGTGCGGTCGTTCGCGCGCACGTGGCTTGTGGAGCTGAAAGAGCGGGGCATCCGAGTGAATGTGCTCAGTCCCGGCACGATTGATACGCCGGCACTGGAGTTCTTCGGGGACGAAGGCAAGAAAGCACTCACAGCAGCAATTCCGCGCGGCTCGATGGGCAAGCCGGAAGAGATTGCCGGTGTAGCGACCTTTCTGGCGTCGGAGGATGCGAGCTTTGTGAATGGGGCCGAGCTATTCGTCGACGGAGGCACAGCGCAGATCTAATTCGCTATGGCGACCTTCTTTTCTGGAGAAGGTCTACAACGCAAACGCCTGCACTCCGCGTTAGGGTATCTGCCGCCCATAGAGTTTGAAGCCAATCTCATTGCAGTGCCCTGACAACCAACCGCCAGGAGGGCCGCTGCGCGGCGGCTTCTCTGTGAGTTTTTCAGGCATAGGGAAATCTATCGATCCGATGTTTAGAAAACCGCCTGGGACAGGCTTGTAGCCTGCCCCAGCGCCTCATCGGTCTCGATGAGTTTCAGTTGGCTATTCCTCGGCGGGTTGGTCTCCACCAGCGCCCGCTTCTGCTTCACCAACCGGGAACAGGATGCGGTATAGTCGTCTTGCCGGTCGAGCTTTTTTCAGCGAACGGTGAAATGATGTCGAGCTCTCAGCCATCCAGCGTCCGGACTCGCGATCTCATTAAGTGCTTCAGTTGAAGCACGACGTGCTTCCTCTGTCAGGATTGATTAAGAGCTGTCAGGTTTGTGCCCCATTCCAGGATCGGCGAGTTCCACTCAACGTCTACCTTCTCGATAAACTTCTTGGTGTTCTCGATATAGGCCTTACGGTAAGGCTTCGTCCCCTGGGTTGCGTCGAATTCCGCACGTTCCTTTCCACAGTTCATAGAGCACGAATTGATTGGGCCGTTCGGGAGTTTCGTGAAGAACACCCATGATGAATTCAGGCTCCTTTGCACAACGGTCAAGCATGCCTTTTATCTCGACAAGAAGCCCCTCTCTCTGACCGGCTTTGACTTGGTAATGGATGCTCAGTGAAGTCGTTGCCTTTTGTGTCATAGTGTTTCCTTTCCAAATGCTTGTCTCTATGAGACTGTTCTTTGAAGCACAGGCTGAGGGCAGACGAGGTTAGCCTCATCTGCCAGGAAGATCTATGCACCCTTGTCTTGGGAGGCGCCTAGCAGTTGTGTCTCCCACAAGAACACAGAACCAGTAGCTCCGGCATGGTCGATAAAAAGCTGAGCGACTTCTCCAAGGGGCTCTGTGCGCGCCCAATCACGCTGAAGTTCTCCCGCCAAGCCAAGCCAGGTAATGGGTTGAGCTCCCGCAGCGACCATTCGGCGGATTGCCATATCGTGTGCTTCACGAGAGACGCCGCCCGAGGCGTCGGTGACGACGTACACGTCGTAGCCGTCACCCATCGCATGGATAGCGGGCATTGCAAGACACATCTCCGTCCAGAGCGCGGCCATGACCAGCTTCCTCCGGCCAATCTTCTTCACTGCCTCGACCACCCGGCGGTCCTCCCAACAGTTGATGAAAGTGCGGTTAATCGTCTTCTGATCCGGAAAAACTGCTTGGACCTGCTTGAAAATCACTCCCCCACGCTCCTCATTGACTGTGGTGAGAATCGTCGGAATGCCATATGCTTTCGCTGTTTTGGCTAGAGCTGTGACGTTGTTGATCACGATTGTGGGGTCGTGACTGTTTACATTTGCCAACTGGAAAGGTTGGTGGTCAATGAGGAGCAAGACACAATTCTCCGGTGTCAGAAGAGCGTCGAGACCGACTTTCGTGAACGTTTGCATTGATGCATTCCTCTTTCCTTCAAGTTTTCCTGACATCTGATTTCATCCTGGTCTTGTTGCAAAAGCCTCTCGCAGTTCAACGCATCTGAGCGAAGCTCTTGCGCAATTCGGCTACGAACAGCTCGGGTTGTTCAAGCGCAGCGAAGTGACCACCTTTCGGAACCTCGTTCCAATAAAAGAGCTTCGAATAGGTCGCCTCGGCCCACACCTTCGGCGGTGTGAAAAAGTCGCCTGTAAAGATGCTTACCGCAACCGGCAGATCGATGGGCATCCGGGTGAAATCCTTGGCGAAACTCTCGTAATAGAGTCGTGCCGAAGATGCAGCAGTGTCGGTCAACCAGTACAGAGTAATGTCGTCTAACGCGTGATCGGTGGAGATCGCTTCGCCGCCCCTGTTGTCAGACCATCCCTGAAGCTTCTCGTAGATCCACATCGCCTGCCCGACTGGCGAGTCGGCAAGACCATACCCCAGTGTCTGCGGCCGCGTCCCTTGGATGGAGGCATACCCCGAGGCATCGCTCGCGTACTTGCCGAGGTGATCCAGGGCTTGCTGCTCGGCGACTGTATAGCCGCCCGCTGGCGGCGGTGGCGGCGGAAAAAGGATCGGAAGATTCAGATGAACGGCGGTAAGTCCTGAAACGCGCTGCTTAGCCATCCAAGTCGTCACTCCGGCACCCCAATCGCCGCCTTGTGCGACGTAGTGGTTATAACCCAGGCGCGCCATCAGCGCTGCCCAGGCGTTCGCAATGCGCGGAAGACGCCACCCCGGTTCGGTCGGCTTGTCCGAGAAGCCAAATCCGGGAAGCGAGGGGATTACGACGTGGAAAGCTTCTTCTGCTTTACCGCCATGGGCTGTCGGATCCACCAGAGGTCCTATGACGTCGAGAAACTCGAGGATCGATCCAGGCCAGCCATGAGTAAGTATGATTGGCAGAGCATTCTCGTGCTTCGAGCGGACGTGAATGAAGTAGATCCCGAGACCGTCAATTTGGGTGCGAAACTGCGGCAGCGTGTTCAGCGAGTTCTCGGCACGACGCCAATCGTATCGGGTGCGCCAGTATTCAACGAGCGCCTGTGCTTTGGCCAGCGGTACACCCTGAGACCAATCCGTTACCGGTTCTTTGTCCGGCCAGCGAGCATTGGCAAGTCTCTTCTTAAGATCGTCCAATGCTGCCTGCGGTACATGAACCTTGAAGGGAGTGCCGTCCTTCGTCGCAGCTGGAAGCGCGATCTGCGCAGCTTTGTCGGCGTTCCCACGAGCACTTAGTGCCCCTACCTCCGCCGACAATATACCGGCCGCACCGGTTGCCAAGGCCGCACGTATGAACTTACGCCGCGAGGTGCCGGGCACCGCTACTTCTGCTTTGTGTTCTAAATCGTCTTTCATGAGTCGCTCCAATCATTCATTTCAAATTTGGTGCGAGGCGGAGCACTAGCGCGGGTCAGGACGACAGCCAGATCGCTAAGCTCGCCGTGACCTGAAGGCCTTTCGCAGTTCCTCGGTGAAGAGCTTTGGCTGCTCGAACGCGGCGAAATGGCCGCCCTTGTCAAGTTCATTCCAATAAAACAGGTTCGGCCATAGTGCCTCGGCCCAGGCCTTCGGCGGGCAGAATATCTCGTGCGGAAAGACCGATGCCGCCATTGGCAGTTCGATTCTGCCTCTGGAGAGGCCTCCAAATCCGGCGCGGGTGTTCTCCCAGTAGATGCGGGCCGACGATGCGGCGGCGTCGGTGAACCAGTAGATGCTGATGTTGTTGAGCATCGCGTCGACCGCGAGCGCATCTTCAGGATTGCCGTGATTGTCGGTCCAGGCCTGAAACTTTTCGTAGATCCACAGCGCCTGACCTGCGGCCGAATCCGCGAGCGGATAGCCTATGGTCTGCGGACGTGTCGCGTGTTCGCGAAAATAGCCGCTTTGGTCATTGGCGAACCACGACGCCCGGTCGATAGCTCTCCGCTCGGCCGGCGTGGGGTTGTCCGGCAACTTTTCGGGAAAGACGAACTGCCAGTTCACATGGGCCGCGATCAGGCCCTGGGGCCGCTGTTTCGCTAGGGCATGCGTCACGCCCGCCCCCCAATCACCACCCTGAGCCACCCAACGGTCGTAGCCGAGGCGCTGCATCAGAGTCGCCCAAGCGCGGGCAATTCTTTCCACGTCCCAGCCAGTCTCCACCGGCTTGTCAGAGAAGGCAAAGCCCGGGAGCGACGGCACGACGACATGGAACGCGTCTTCCGCCCGCGCCCCGTAGCGGGTGGGATCGCTGAGCGGCCCGATGATCTCCATGAACTCCACGACCGATCCCGGCCATCCGTGGGTGAGAATGATCGGCAACGCGTTCTGGTGAGGGGAGCGCACGTGGATGAAGTGAATGCCAAGCCCGTCGATCTGGGTGCGATATTGTGGGAAGGCGTTGAGGCGAGCCTCGAACTGGCGCCAGTCGTACTTGTCGCGCCAGTAGGCGATCAGCGCCTGAGCTTTCTGGAGGGGTACGCCCTGCGACCAGTCACCGACGGTTTCCCGCTCCGGCCACCGCGTGGACGCCAGCCGACGCTTGAGATCGTCAAGTGCCTCTTGCGGGACTTGGATCTTGAATGGAGTAACGTCCTTCGTCGCTGTGGGAAGGATGAGTTGCGCAGCATTCATGGCGGTCCCCCGTGCAGTCAGCGATCCAAGGCTCGCTGGGAATATACCGGCAATACCGGTTGTGGCGGCCGCAGGTATGAACTTACGCCGCGAGATGATGGGCGCGCGTACTACCGTTTTGCTTTCTAAGTCGTTCTTCATGAATTGCTCCTCAGTGTCGATTGAATCCACTGCTTTGTCAGACCGTTCAGAATCGCTTCCAGCATCGTGATTAGTTCCTTACGGCTCTTAGCGAAGCTTGAAAACCAAGATGGTGCCTCCCTGAGGCACGTTTGACTTCGTCCCCTGAATCTTGTCGAGGCCGTTTTGAACGCCTCGCGCGTCGAGATCCCAGCCTGTTGTCACGGCAACATACTGTTCGCCGTCGACCGCAAACGACGTCGGAACACCGATGGCGCCAGATGGCAGCGGGTAGCTCCACAATTGCTCGCCCGTGCGAGCGTCAAACGCCCTGAACTGACGGTCCGGAGTCCCGCCAGCGAAGAGAATGTTCCCGCCCGTCACCAGTAGAGGCGCCCAAAGCATTGTCTTGAAATTGTGCTGCCAGACGCGCTTGCCGGTGTTCAGGTCCCAGGCCTGCAGTTCTCCAATGTGGTCAGACGCGCCGGGGCCAGTACGGACCGACCCGAAAATACTGTCGACATCGTAGCCGACATAGAATCCTTTGGAGTCGTCGTCTGGGACCTGGCCCTTCGGGAGGTACGCGCAGATGTTATTGTTTGCCGGGATGTAGAGGAGTTTCGTCTGCGGGCTCCACGCCTCGGGCGGCCAGTCTTTGCCGCCGCCAATGCTCGGGCAGAACTCTGCGCCCTGGTGCGCCCCCGGCCGCTTGGACTCGTCTACCGTGGGTCGACCGGTCTTCGCGTCAATCGACGTAAAGACATTGTTATTTGCGAACGGGAAGGCGTGCAGGAACTTGAGACGATCGCGATCCAGTATCCAAAGGTATCCGTTTCGACCCGCATGGGTGGCCGTCTTCGTGAGCTTCCCATCGACCTCAGTGTCGATCAGGAGCGGTGCTGAGACTTCATCCCAGTCGAAGCTGTCGTGCGGAGTGTACTGGTGATAGCTCTTGATCGTCCCGGTGTCGGCGTCGAGAGCAAGCGTCGAGTCTGTATACAGATTGTCACCGGGCCGATCGTCGGCGACCCACGGCCCGGGATTTCCTGTGCCCCAGTACGTCGTGTTTGAGGCAGGATCATAGACCCCAGTAATCCAAGTCGATCCGCCGCCCCGTTTGTAGGCCTCGCCTTTCCAGGTGTCGCCACCCGGCTCATTTGGCGCAGGCACGGTATAGGTCTTCCAGATGCGTTTTCCGGTGAGCGCGTCGAACGCGCTTACGGAACCCCGAACGCCGAATTCGCCACCCGAGTAGCCGGCGATGATTTTGCCGCGCACGGCAAGCGGCGCCAGAGTCGAGTAGCAACCCGTCTTGTAATCATCGAACGGGACGTTCCAGACCTCTTTGCCCGTCGCGGCATCCAGAGCCACGAGGGCGCAATCGGTCGTCGCCATGTAGACGTAGTCACCGTAGAGCGCGACGCCGCGGTTTGTTGGATGGAGCTGGAACAGGCCCTCCGGGTACTTCCTGACATACCGCCACAATTGGGTTCCGGTTTTGGCGTCCAGCGCGATGATGTTGTTTTGAGGCGTCGTTATGAACATACGCCCATGATTGACGATCGCCGTCGTTTCGTGAGCGCCAAGTAGGTCAGTGCTCATCGACCAAACCAGCGATAGCTTTTGAATGTTGCTCGACGTGATCTCCTTCAGCGGGCTGAAACCCCAGCCGTCATACGTTCGCCGATACATCAGCCAATCGCCCGCTTCCGGATGTTGGAGCCGTTCGTCCGTTACTGTTGGGTAAGGCGTCGACTCAACGCCTTGTGCATGCACGTCAAGTGTGGCGAAGAGCGCAATGGGTAGGGTTAGCCAGAACATCAGATACGACCGGGGGCGCAACCTCATTTCGTGTCTTCCTTTCTCAATGGAACCGCGTAGATTCGAAAAGGCAAGGAAGGCGATAAGTTCTTCTTCGAAGGATCGAAGAAGAACGGCAGTTGGCCCTCACTGACCCAGGCTGTCGTGCCAATCCGTGCAACCGACGTCGGGGTCGCGAAACCGCCATGAATCGGCGTAACGGCGAATGCGCCTCCTTGGATCACTACCCGATCTAATGTTCCTGAACCCTCGATCAGGAGGAAACTATTGTTGCCGAGCGTTCGGAGTCCGTCGGGAAATTTCAGGTGATGGGTACCGGACAGTGTCGTGATGCGCCCAGCCCTTCCATCCTTGACTTCCACACGCATCAGTTCGCCTTCCGCGTAGGTCGTTACGTAAAGGTTGCCGTCGCTGCCGAAGGCGATCCCATCGAGCCCGGCAGCACCGCTTTGAGGCGGAGAAAAGGCGGAATCCTGCGCAAATACGTCGAACGTCGTGGCGCCAACAGAGAGTTTTAGGATGGTGGGGTTTGCGCTGTCGGTGACGTATACGGACCCCTTCGCGTCCACAGTGATGTCATTGCAGAACGCGTGAGACCCTGGCAATAAGACGCTGCGTTTTCCATTCCCCGTCTTGAGGTCAAAAGCCTTCAACGCGCTCCCGGTATCGCTGCCCGTTGCGGGTGCGCCCAGGGCACTCAAGTCGTTCGAGCAAGCCCAGAGCGTGTTCGATGCCTCATCTGCAAAAACTCCCAAAATCGAGCGCGAGCCTGATGCGCCCGGTTGGACGAAAATCGTGCTCTCTACTGTGCGCGGGTTGACGCGGACGATTCCACCGTCCCCGAGGCGACCAACGTAAAGCGTACCGTCTGTAGACGACGTGATGCTCTCTGGAAAGGCTTTCGTTCCTGGAATGGGAATTGATTCGAGCGTCGGTGTCGCCGCTCGAACCAAGAAACTGAGGCCCAAGACGAGGACGGCAATTCCTGAGCTGCCTCCCGTAATGAGCGCGGTCTTAGCTTCAAGTCTCCCCGGCATCATGTTCTCTCGTGGTAGTCCTATCCACGCGGACAAGACTCCTCTTGAGCATCCACTAGAGCCGTCGTTACCTTCTTGTCACTTTTCCGCAATCTTGTTCTAATCTTGCCGTTTGCGGGTCGCGCCGGGGAGAGGGGCGTCTGGCGGGATCATTAGTCTAAAATGAGGGTCGAAGCTTTTTCCGATTTTGTCGCATCATTATTATTAGCGATATGAACAAGCCGGAACCATTTGATTTTCGTTCGCCACATGGCATCAACAGGGTCGAGCATCGATCGCTGTGCTGGAACAAAATTACGGTTCGTCACGTTGTCCAGCATCTAAATCCCGGTCGAGTGTGGCACGACATATCCGCTAAACAGACGACCGTCGCGATCCTGCTCGAACAGACCGGCGGGTACTGCGAGGCCAGGCTCAATGTGAATCGGCCAACGCCGCGGAACCGCTACGACGCCGGGCATACTGTGTTTATCCCGGCGGATATGTCAATTTGGGGCTACTCGGACAACATCAAATCGACTCGTGATCTTCGGCTTCACTTTGACCTGAATACGTTGCCCAAGGTCCTCGGCGAGGATCTGAACTACTCTAAGGCGACGGCTCCTATACTGATGCTGTATGACGAGAGAGTGACGAAGTGCGCTGCGTTGCTCGCCGAAGAATGTATCAGCAGTCTCCCCGAGAATCGGATGTATGGAGAGAGTCTCACTATGGCGCTGATGGCGGCGCTGTTTGCTTCTCATGGAGCCTCCAATCGGGCTCTTAATAGTGGGCTTGCGCGATGGCAACTAAGGCGTGTTTTGGAATTCCTCGAAGCACATCTCACTAAGGATACTGGCCTGGACGAACTCGCCCAACTGGTCGGTCTCTCCCAATCGCAATTTGCGCGTGCTTTCAAGGTTTCGACGGGGCTTCCGCCATATCAATGGTGCCTCCACAATCGAGTGAAGAGAGCACAAGCAATGCTATTGACCGGCAGTGACTCACTCGCCGACATCGCTATACAGAACGGTTTTGCCGATCAAAGCCACTTCACCAAAACGTTTCGTCGTGTGACGGGTGCAACCCCAGCGAATTGGAAACGAGTTCATCGGAGTTAAGGCCGATAATCCGCCAGATGCTTACGCTGCTTTTCAAGTGTTGTAATACGGTATTCCCCAACGATTTAACAGGTCACAGGTGACTGGAAAATACCTCAAAAGTCGCTCTACTCCATTAGCGCGGCAGCCTGCTTGCCGATTTTCTCAAGCGCCACTTCAAGGCCACGAAGCTCCTTGGGGCTCAGTTCGGAGAACACTCTCTCCATCTGCCCGGGGGTGCTTTCGGAAGGCTGAAACAATAAGGTCCTCGCCGCGTGGGGTGAGGGCAACGATCCAACCGTGGCCACGGCGGGACGAAAGTTCAATCACGATTGAGTGGAAGCGAAGCGTTTTCGGTAGTCGCGCGGCGGTATGCCAACCGTTCTGACGAAAGCTAAGCGCATTTGCTCTTCGCCGGTGAAACCGCACTCCTCGGCGATGGCTTCGACCCGGTCGGCAGTCTCCTCCAGTCGGCGCCGAGCAGCATCGACGCGAATGGCCTCGACTGCTTTCGCCGGAGAGCGCCCCCGCTCCTTCGTATAGACCCGTGCAAAATTCCGTGGGCTCATATGGACCCGTTCGGCCAGTGCTTCCACGCGGAAATCTGCTTTTAGGTGCTCCGCGATCCACTGTTCCAACTCGCCGAAGGGGTCTGAATCGGACTGTGCCTGCGCAGAAAGCAGAGCGCTGTACTGCGATTGACCGCCTGCGCGCTTTAGATACACCACAAGGATGCGGGCCACGCTGATTGCGACTTCTCGGCCGGCATCCTGCTCGATCAAGGCCAGCGCCAAATCGATTCCAGAAGTCACACCGGCAGAACTCCAGACGTTGCCATCGTGAACGAAAATCGAATCGGGCTCTACGGTGACGTTCGAGTGCTTGCTGGCCAGCAAAGGCGCATGCATCCAATGCGTTGCGGCGCGGCGTCCGTCGAGAACTCCCGCCGCAGCCAACAGAAAACTCCCAACGCACACGGAACAGATACGCCTGCACTTGGGAGCGACGGTTTTGATCCAGCGGATCAGCGCGCGATCCCGCGTCACGTCTTCCAAAAGAAAGCCGCCTGGCACAACCAGCGTATCGATCGGCTTCTTGCCGATACTGCGCACAGACCTCGCATTCAATTCCACGCCATCGGCAGTTTTCACGCGTCCACCGCGGGAGGACACCACGGTGCATTCGTAGCTCATGCGGTGCCCTTTCAGCGCGAAATCCGCGGCCACGCGGAAAGCCTCCAGTGGTCCGGAAAGATCAAGCAACGAAACGCCGTCGTAAGCGGTAAAAACGATGTGGCGCGATGAGGATGATGGCATAGCGGGCTTGGCAGATTTTAAGGGAAATATGTCATTGAGGACACAACAAAGATATCCGAATATCGTAATCGATGCTTGGTTTTGAAGAAGGCCAAGCAGATTGGAAGCTTAAGAAGGAGATTCACTATGGCACAGAAAGCGTGGTTGATCACCGGCGTAAATAGCGGCTTCGGTCGCGAAATGACAGAACAGCTTCTTGCCCGCGGCGACCGTGTCGCGGGTACCGTTCGCAGGATGGAAACAGTGGCTGATCTCAAGGCAAAGCATGGCGATCTTCTGTGGCTTGCCCTTCTGGACATGACGGATTTGGCAGCGATTCGAGGAGTTGTGGACAAAGCCTTTGCTGACCTCGGCAGGATCGATGTCATCGTCAACAATGCCGGCTATGGCTTGTTTGGAGCAGCCGAAGAATTGAGCGACGAACAGATCGCTCAACAGATCTCCACTAACCTGGTTGGCCCTATTCACTTGGTGCGCGCGGCACTGCCGCATTTGCGTGTTCAAGGAGGCGGGAGAATCATCGGCCTTTCCACGTATGGCGGACAGGCTACCCTTCCGGGAGGTTCTCTCTACCATGCCAGCAAGTGGGGCCTGGAAGGTTTTCTGGATGCGATCGCGGAAGAACTCGTGCCCTTCAAAATTGGAGTGACGATCATCGAGCCCGGAGGCGCCCGCACCAACTTTCGCTTCGGCGGAGCTCAGCTTGGGCCGCAAATGGATGCCTATAAAGGCACGCCCGCAGCGATGGTCCACACCATGATTAAGGATACGTCGCGTCTCCCCACGGGCGATCCGGCGAAGATGGTCAAAATCATGCTCGACAGCGTCGAGCAAAATCCGGCGCCTAAGCGCATCGCCCTCGGCAGCGATGCCTACACCATCATCCAAAAAGCGCTGGCGGAGCGTTTGGCGGGTCTAGAAGCTCAGAAGGAAGTCGCGTTGTCGACCGACCTCCAGAAATGAACAACCTTGTCCCATATTTCGGCAAAGCCAAGAGTACAAATAAACAAACGGAGCCAATTCATGTCAAAAGTATGGTTAGTAACGGGAAGCGCGAGCGGTCTAGGACGGAACATCGCTGAAGCCGTGCTTGCATCAGGCGATCAACTTGTTGCAACTGCGCGCGATCCCCGCCGCCTCGATGACCTGGTCAAGAAATACGGTGATCAGGTTCGGACCGTGGATCTCGACGTGGTCGATGAAAGCGCCGCACAGGCGGCCGTTCAGTTGGCGGTGGCCGCCTTCGGGCATCTCGATGTCGTCGTCAATAACGCCGGCTACGGCGATATTGCGCCATTCGAGCAGTTGAGTTCGGAGCGGTTCAAAGCGGTGGTTGATACTAATTTCTATGGGGTCGTCAACGTGTGTCGCGCGGCGATACCGATTATGCGACAGCAAAAGAACGGCTGGATTCTCCAGATTTCCTCTGTCGGCGGCCGGTTAGCGCGGCCCGGCAGTTCGCCCTATCACGCGGCGAAGTGGGCCGTGGGAGGATTTACGGAATCCCTCGCCCAGGAAGTGGCTCCGTTTGGCGTCAAGGTCTGTGCGCTTGAGCCTGGCGGAATGCGCACGAACTGGGGTGCCCGTGCAAACAAAGATACCCCGGCCCTCCTCGCGGACTATCAACCGTCCGTGGGCGAGGTGATCAAGGCGCTGGCGTCCTACTGGGGAAACGAAAGGAGCGACCCCGCCAAAGTAGCTCAACTTATCCTGCGTCTGACGGCGAGCCAACATCTGCCGGCGCACCTACTGATAGGCAGCGATGCCGTTCAATACGCCGCTCAGGCCGAGGCTACACGCGCGGAAGAAGCAGATCGTTGGCGGGAAATCAGCATCTCGACCGATGTGGACGCGAAGGGACCGCTCCCCGATATAAGATTTTGAGGGATGCGGTCTCCGTGCTTCTATCGGAAAGTTGAAAGAAGGGCGTCAACCGCGCGCGAACTGATCGACCAGGACGCGAAGCCTCTTTAGCAGGACCTTTGCTGTCGGCAAATCGCAGTGGAGCCCTTCCGTGGAGAAGAAAAATACTTCCGCGACGTCGCGGCTTCCGAGCACCGGCTTCCGCGCATTTGATCGCGTCGCGCGCATACGAAGCGGTTACCACGCCAGGCATCGCTTATCTTCGGCTCAATGCGGCGTGCTGGTAAGCAGCGGGTTAGCTGAATCGCACAGATTTGCCTCCGCGTTAAACTTAGCAATCACTGACGCTGGAATAGAGATTCCGCGCCGGGCGGGAAGGAACTTGATTTACGGGTTGTCAGTTGGCCGAAACAACCGGATATGCTGATCCAGAGACAAGCCAGCCTCGATTTTCCGTTGTTCCTCGGTGTTCCCCGAAGTCTACGGAACGCTACGTAAGCTCCTTTCTTTTTAATGTGTTACCTGAGTCCCGCGCTTTTGAATAGCACTCAGTGAACAACCAGGAACATGGGGGAATTCCCATGACTAATATTCGAATTGGGACGACTCGTTGGGACGACTTTTCTTCTGAGCCGACGCCACAATGGTCCGAGTTCATCACCAAGATTCCTTCTTCATCCGGGTCAAGACTCCTACAACTTCATACCACAAATTGAGATACGCTGGGGCGGCCTAATTCTGCACTGGCCGGCACGCCGCTTGAGATATCAAGCATCCTTCGTTGTAGCGATCGGAGCGGGATTGGTCCGGATTCCACATCAAGCTGTGGGTCTACTGCGTACCGGGATCACAGATGCTCAATGGAGAGAATGGTAGAGTCAGTCGGGATCGAACTGGCCCAGTGCTCTGAAAACAGACAAGTTATTGATTCGCGGAAGATCGCAAAGTGCCCAGAAAGCCTAGAAATACTGCATTCCCGGATTCATTGTACGTTTATTGTACGGTGATTTTCTAGGTTTTTCTTTTTCTGCGTGCGCCTTAAAACACGCCTCCCGTGTTTGCATCTGCGGATCGCATTCGTCGCCCTAACTAGCACAATCATGACACGATTTCCCGTGCATTGTTTCCCAACCCTCCCGAAAAACTATCGGAAGGAGCAGGAGTGCGGCCATCGGATCAGCCCAAGAGAATTTGAATGAGCGCTGTGCCGACGCAAAGCTAAAGACCGGAGTCCCACTTAGTCCACACAACACGCTCACTCTTCAACAAGGGCTACCGGGGATGAGGACTCAAACGCCGTCCCGTTCCCCAGGACCCGCATCCCCACCAGTTCGCACACCTGGGATGTAGGGTACTTCGGCGCAGGAACGCGACTGCGCCGACTTGCGTAGGGCAGAGTACTCCGCTTTGGCTTCCTTATATATGGGCAAGTCAGGGTCGGCGCTTTTCCAAAGCGCCAGGAAATCTTCATAGGATTTTCGCGCTGCCTCCTCATCGTGCATGAGTACCTGGGCGCGCGCCAACTGTAGGATGGAAAGAGCGCCTGTTACGAAACCCTGAACCACGCCGGGATGATCGAGAACCTTTCGAAACTCGGCCGCTGCAAGGTTCCCTTTCTTGAGTTGGAGATAGCCAAGGCCTCGAAGGTACGCAGGATACACATTGTCGAAGCTGCCGCTGATAGCCAGGTCATAGGGCGTTAGCAGTCGCAGGATTTCAATTGCAGCCGCAGGATCATTTTGGGCGAGCTTGATCGCAGCTCGCGTCGCAGGCAGGCTGAAAGCTTGCATTGTAAAATCGTTGGGGCAGAGCTGATTCAACTTGTCCACCAGTTTTTGGGACTGTTCTGTATTTCCTGCGCGAGCGAACGTTAATGCGGCCAACATCAGAACATTGCGATCCTGGCTCTTGCGCAATGCGTCTGTAACCCATGCCCGACTCTCTCGCAGATTGCCGGTCTCGGTATCCCTTAAAGCATCGCTGATCTCAAAAGCGGCAGCATCCGGCAAGAATCCCGCTTTCATGGAGGAGTCTACATCCATTTGCGCTAAGCGATGCGCGTTACGGGAACGCCCATAGAAACCCTCGGTCCTCGATTCTTGATAAAGGACGAAGCGGCCTCGGATAGGATCTTGCGATGCCCACGACCACTCCTTCTGCATTCCGGAGGTGTCATTTTGAAGGAAAGCCAGAAGCGCATGATACAAGTGGAGGCGAGGGGAATCTACTTCACGTAAGATGGCCTCATCGTATGTCTCTCTCGCTTCCTCGATTCGCTGTGCATATTTTGCGGAAAGCAGCAGTTGCATGAGAGTAGGCGCGCTGGGAAGGAGCCTCGCTGCCTCGCGCGATTGAACTAACGCCTCGTCGTGTCGTCCCATGTACGGGAGGCAGGCGGATAAGTTGATTCGCGCGATAACATCGCGTGAAAAGGCTTGCACCCATTCCTGGGCGACACGGCACTCTTTATCCCGCTCGTTTCGACCATCTCCGTAATAGATCGTTTCCACCTGATATCGTGAGGGGATGGTGAGCCGGCTGCGTAGTTCGAAGGCCTTGGTGAAACTGATCAGGGCTTGGGCGGGCTTACCAAGCCATTGATTCCCGCTGCCCTGGGCTGCATACGCCAAGGCAAAATTCGGGTCCTTCTCGATGGCGCGTTCGTAGGTGGAGAGGGCGCCCGGAATATCCCCGTTTAGGTGCTTCTTGTAGCCTAAGGCCAGGAATTGTAGGGCGTCCGGTGAAGAACTGGTCGCCTGATCCAAAGGTTGATTAAACCTGCTCACGGAGTCTCTCGATTCGCCCAACTTTAAGCGCAGTTGCGAAGCAGACAAACCGAGAGTTCGAACAATGTCTTCGCGTTTTTCCGCTTCATGAACCACGTGCTCCAGAGTTTTGCCGGATTGGCAGTCAATTGCGCTCACTCCGATTCGGAAACGATTGCCTGCGTCGCCAACGGAAGCGGAAATAACCGCGCGACTATTGGTTTTGCGGCAGACCTGCGCTGCAACCTCGGGTGTGATCCTGGCATCGTCGCGCAGCCCAAGCTGCCGAGCTGTCTCGTGAACTTTATCGCCGCCCAGGAGATTGAGATACGGAGTTTGCTGCAAAGCGACTTGCAAAGCCAGGTTCATGCCGTCACCCAAAGCGGCATCACTGGCTTGATTGCTCATGTCGGCAAGAACCAGGGTGTCAGAGGAAGAAAGGGTGATTCTGCTGTGGAAACCCCGGTAAAGCGCCCCAGCGGCAAATAGAACCAAAGCTGCCGCAGCGATGACCAACCAACTTCTGGCCAAATGTATACCAGGACGCAGTTCCTTCTGGACGAGAAGTAGGTCGTTGCTCATCTCGGCCGCGGACTGATATCGGTGCGCTGGGTCCTTCTCAAGGGCTTTGCAGATGATGGTGTTCAGCCGCCGCGGAACCTCAGAATTCAAAACCCGTGCTGGAGATGGCGTCTGGTGGAGAATTGCATCATGAACAACTTCAATAGATTCTCCCGCAAAGGCTCGATATCCCGTAGCCATCTCGTAGAGAACCAATCCCAAAGAAAACAGGTCCGTGCGGCAGTCTAATTTCTCTTTTCGGATCTGCTCGGGGGACATGTAGGCGAACGTTCCGATGGCGGTTCCTGTTGCGGTGAGACTGGAGAGATCCTGGAACGCCGATTGTTGCGCGGACGGTTGTTGCGCGCTTCTCGAGATATGGAGCGAAGTGTCTTCGGTGAGGGACGCTTCCTCTTCGTGTGCAGAAGCCAATTTGGCCAGCCCAAAATCGAGTATTTTTGCCGGCCCATCCTTCGTCAAGAAGATGTTGGCCGGCTTAACGTCACGATGGACGATTCCCTTGGCATGAGCAGCCTGAAGTCCGCTGCAGACTTGAATAGCGATATCCAGAAACGCTGTCAGCGCAAATGGAGCATGCGACTGAGCCAGGCGGGTGGAGAGGGCTTCTCCCTCGAGCAATTCCATCACGATGAATGGCTTGCCCTCATACTCCTCGATCCCATAGATCGTACAAATGTTGGGGTGGTTGAGGGCTGAGGCGGTTTGCGCTTCGCGTTCAAACCGCTGAATCGTGGCTGGCTGTTCCACTACTTCCTCAGGAAGAAATTTGAGAGCGACCGGACGGCCGAGTTTCAGGTCCTCAGCCCTGTACACCACTCCCATTCCTCCCCCTCCCAGGACTTCGAGAACCCGATACCGGGAAATGCGTGAGCCGGTAAGTCCACCATTTCGATTTGCTGGAAGGGGCGCCGAGGTTTGCAGATCTTCTGCCTCTGGGAGGTCTGCCGTGCCCTCCTGCCGTTCGACCGGGACGATGAGCTGGTATCCCTGCCGCACCAGCGTCTTAATATATCGAGGATTGTCGGCAGCATCGCCTAAGGCTTGGCGGAGAATCCCGATGGCAACATTGATGCTATGGTCAAAATCGACGATGGTGTCATTTGGCCAAAGCCTTTTCTTGATTTCCTCCCGGGTTACAACCTTGCCACCTCCTTCAATGAGCATTCGCAGAACCCGAAATGGCTGCTCCCGAAGAAGGGTTTTGCGGTCGTCGCCGACTGCTCCTGCCGGGTAGAGCGCACCCGAACGGAGGTCGACCTCGAAGGCTCCGAGCCGGACACGACCTGCACGTTGATCCTCAATTGGCATCTTGAACTCTGGACAGAAGCGCACTGCAGGGTTGAGCCACCCCCCAAAAAAAGCCAATCATGCGAGAGCAAGCTCTCGCAAGACTGGTCTGGTGTCACCTTAAGAATCAATCACTTCCAAGGATAGTACAACAAATGATCCTAAATGACATGGGAATGAATTTACTTGTTGATACGCCACCCGCTAAGGTGACCGAGCGCAAACACGCCGAAGAAAAAATCCGGGACCGAGATTCAGGGGCTCGCGGCAAGGTTCAGTGATGTCGTCAATGAGAGAAACCGATAGATGCCGATGCTAACAGCAAATCACCTCAAATCGTCTGCAAGGAAAATTTCTCGGGGGAGCACAGCATGAACGGCAAACTGGATAATCAAGCCCTCGATCAGTTGTACCGCGCTGCCCGCACGCGTAACGCGTGGACCGAGCAGCCGGTGACTGAACAGCAGCTACGCGAGCTGTATGATCTGATGAAATTCGGGCCTACTTCTGGAAATTGTTGCCCGGCGCGTTTTGTCTGGGTCAGGAGTGCCGAAGGCAAGCACAGGCTTGCAGCCCTTGCCGCACCAAATAATGCGCCAAAGATACTAGCGGCGCCGGTCACAGTAATCGTCGGCTATGACCTGGACTTCGCCGAACAATTGCCGAAGTTGTTTCCCGCGCGCGGCAAGGACATGCAGGCGTATTACTCCGATCCCCTAGTCGCGCAATCCACCGCTTTTCGCAACAGTAGCCTTCAGGGCGCTTATCTGATTATCGCGGCGCGCGCACTGGGACTGGACTGTGGTCCGATGTCCGGCTTCGGCAATGAGGCGGTGGATTCAGCGTTTTTTTCGAACACACGCATCAAATCCAATTTCATTTGCTCCATCGGCTACGGATCGAATGAAAACCTTTTCCCGCGCAACCCGAGATTGATGTTCGAGGAGGCAGGACGCTTTGCCTAAAGGAGCGGCAAATGAATGGTAGCGAAACAGCCCCACAGGTTGAGCCGGCTCTGTCGAGCTGGCAGAGGATCGTCCCACAGAAAAACAAAAAGTGAGATGAACGCACTACAAACAAACTCGCAGGTCCGTCGGTGTTTTGACGGGAATGACTGGAGAAGGGCTCTGTTGATCGTGGGGGTGTTGTGGGCCGCGGTTACCCCAACTCTTTGCCTTGCTCAGGTCCAGCTACCGACCGTGAATCTGGGTGACACGAACTTTGAGGATGCGTTTGGCGGGCCGGGTTGGCTTCTGCAAGAGTTCCCGGATGCTTACGTCGCAAGCGAGCTCAAGGACTCTGAAGGCAAGACGATTCCAGGAAGCAACCGCCTCACAGCCTATAGCACAACCACATATATAGCCTACATCAGCAAGGAGCGTGTTCTGGGGGGATGGCTGGCAGGAGAGGTTTTGCAGCCTGTAGTAGATCTCAATGTGCAGCTTGCAAATGGCACTTCGTCAAGAGTACGCGGATTGGCCGACCTGACCGTCGGCACTGGATTACAGTGGGCACCCAAAAAGATTGGAAGCGGAGTGTTTGTCAATCGCGTGGTACTCGACATTGGTCTGCCCACTGGCAAGTACGGCGATCAGCGCTCTGTAAACATCGGCAATCACTTCGTTGTGGTCAATCCTTACTATGCGCTGACCTATGAGCGCAAAAGGCTAGAGTACAGCGCCCGATTCCACTACCTCTGGAATTCCACCAACAACGACCCATTCGTGGGGTTCGGGATTAGAAACATGCAGCCAGGGCAGGCCTTTCACGTCAACTATGCGACTTCTTGCGAACTGTGGAAGAACGTGAGGCTTGGCTTTAACGGGTATTGGCTGCAGCAGTTGACTGACCACCAAATTAACGGCAGCAACATGCCCAACTCGAAGGAGCGCACCATCGGACTTGGCCCCGGAATCCAACTCGGTGGCGGAACCATCTGGTTCCGCCTGAATGGCTATATAGAAACGGATGTCCACAACCGTCCGAGCGGGGTCAGGGTGACCTTCCGCATCTCCAAAACTGTTCCGGCCAAAGAGTCGCAACGCTAGGCCACGCAATGTTGAGAATCGCCATCATCATCGGTTGCACGCGCCCCGCCCGGATCGGAGCGGCCGTCGGCGCCTGGGCGTATGAAATCGCACGCAAACGCCATGACGCAGAATTCGAGTTGCTTGACCTGGCGACCGTCGATCTTCCGCTCCTCGATGAGCCCAAGCCGGCGATGTCTGGTCAATACACGCACGATCACACGCGCACGTGGTCCGCCACGGTCGCCTCATTCGACGGCTATGTCTTCGTCACCCCCGAGTACAACCACGGCACCTCCGCCGCGCTCAAGAACGCGATTGATTTTCTCTACCAGGAGTGGATCAACAAGGCCGCGGGATTCATCGGGTACGGATACACGATGGGCGCTCGCGCCGTGGAACAGTTGCGACTCGTGATGGCCTCACTGCAAGTTGCCACTGTTCGCCCGCAGGTTGGGCTGTCGTTGTTCACCGACTTCGAGAGTTCCACAGTATTCACGCCGGCCGCGATCCAGGAGAAGAATCTCACGGGCCTGCTCGATCACGTGATCGCATGGAGCGGCGCTCTAAAAACTCTCAGATACAAGCGAGGAGATTAGCTATGAATAAGGATATGGGTGTCTGGACGTATGAGAACAGCGCGTTGGTGCTCATCGATTATCAGAACGAGATGTTCGAAACCATTCGCTCGGAAACGACCGCCGAGCTTGCCGCTTTGAACGTGCGCCTCCTGGCCAGGACCGCGAAGGCATTCAACATGCCACTCGTGCTCTCCACCGTCGGGGTCAAGTACGGGCTCAACGGGCCAACGCTGGCCTCGATCCTGTCTGAGCTCCCCGGCGTCGAGGCCATCGATCGGACGTCGATGAATGCATTCGAGGACAGGGCCTTCAGTGAAGCGGTGAGGAAGACCGGACGCAAACGACTGATCGTCGGTGGACTCCATACCGAGATTTGCCTGACGTTTGCGGTAGTTCAGGCGCTGAAGGATGGTTATGAGGGGATGTTCGTCGTCGATGCTGTTGGCGGGCGGTCCCAAGCGGCGCATCGCACGGCGATTGAACGGATGGCGCACACAGGTGCTGTGCCGAACACCGCGCTCGCCGTCGTTACCGAACTCTTCCGCGATTGGACCTCGCCGCTTGCCGACAAAGCGCGCGACGTCATCTATTGGTATTTCGGCGAGGTTTCGAAGCTGGGCGCGGAGGTTGGTGTGAGCGGCGTCGAGAAGGCCAAAGCCAGGGGGGAGGGTGCCTAAATGTCAGGGAGGCTTTCGGGTAAGGTTTGCATCATCACCGGGACGGGCGGAAGCATTGGCAGGGCGGCCGCTCTTATATTCGCTCGAGAGGGCGCGTCAGTTGTGGGCTGCGATGTGAGCGTCACCGCCGCGGAAGCGACGACTAAGATGGTCCTCGCCCAGGGAGGAACAATGATCTCCCGGCAGCCATGCCGCCTGACCGAACCCCCCGAGTGTCAGGCGCTGGTGGATTTCGCAGTGCGCGCGTACGGCCGGATCGACGTGCTGTTCAACAACGCGGCGATGGCGTACTTCAATTGGCTCGAAGACATCACGGACGAAGAATGGAACCGCGACCTCCGGGAAGAAATCGATCTCGTCTTTTACCTGACCCGTGCCGCGTGGCCGCATCTCAAGGCCAGTCACGGCGTGATCGTGAACACCGCGTCACTGAACGGCCTCCTCAGTTTCAAAACGCTCGGCTCGCTGGCCCATACGACAGCTAAAGCCGGGGTCATTGGCATGACACGACAGCTGGCAATGGAGGGTCGCGAGCATGGGATTCGCGCCAACTCCATCTCCCCGGGCTTGACCGAAACCAACCAGACACGCGAGCAGCTGAAGGATCCGGAGTGGGCGGCCGCGATGCTCGGCAAAACGCTGTTGGGTCGTCTCGGCCGGCCCGAGGAAGTGGCGAACGTCGCTTTGTTCCTGGCATCCGATGAGAGCTCGTACGTGACCGGTGTCGATATCGTGGTCGACGGCGGGATGAAGGTCTGGTGATCGAACGGAGGTTACGCGATGTCTGACCTGGAAGCGAACAAGGCCTTCGCGCTACGGGTGGCCACAAGAGTTTTGCAATAGAGAGGAGTGGGTTGGCTCGCCTACCGCGGCGGAATCCGTAAGCCCGTCCACTCTTACTAACTTTCTCAAGAGGAGGCGAAGATGAATACGACGCTCTTCAACAAGGCTGGCCTCGAGTCGTTGCTGACGCCCGAGAACAGCGCTCTCATCCTGATTGACCATCAGCCATTCCAATTTGCGAGTCTCAACAGTCATGATCCGCAAACGATCATGAACAATGTCGTCGGTCTCGCAAAGGTCGCCAGGTTATACAAAGTCCCCACGCTTCTGACGACGGTCACGGAGGAGCGAGGTGGGTACCTCCTGAAACAACTCCAGGATGTCTTCCCCGACCAGAAGCCCATCAATCGCACGTTCATCAACGCCTGGGAAGACAAGCGGATCGTCGATTGGGTGGCGAAGACCGGAAGGAAGAAGCTCGTCATGGCGGCTCTCTGGACGGAAATCTGCCTCGCCTTCCCCGTGATCCATGCGCTCGGGGAGGGCTACGAGGTCTACTTCGTCAGCGACGCGTCAGGCGGTGTCACCCGTGAGGCGCACGAGATGGGTACCCAACGGATGATCCAGGCTGGCGCGGTCCCGCTGACCTGGGGCGTACTCTCAGCGGAGTGGCAGCGCGACTGGGCGCGCGAGGCGACGGTACCGGGGCTGGGCCAGATCGTCGTTGAGCACTACGGCTCCACCGGCACGTCATTCCTCTGGGAACAGCAATTGCTCAATCAGGGCGGATCGAATCGCCGATAGGAAGGAGATGCACCATGTCACGAATCATTCAGCAGTCCAGTCGTTTTGCCGCGATTACCGGTGCGGGTAGTGGGCTCGGGCGAGATATTGCGCTTGGTCTCGCCGCAAAGGGCTACCGCGTCTTTGGAACTGCTATCACACCAGAGGAAATCACTGACCTCCAGCAAGCCTCGGGCGGCGCAGTTACACTGACCAGTTGCGATATCACGGACGAGCCAGCGGTCAAGCGCTGGGCTCGTGCGGTGAGCGCGCAGACAGATGGCGGACTCAATCTTCTCATCAGTAACGCCGGAATCCTGACTCCCGGACCTATCGAGACGCTCCCACTCGACTCCATCAGACGCGAGTTCGAAGTGAACGTTTTCGGCGCGCTGTCCGTGGTGAACGCATTTCTTCCGGCTTTGAGGAACGCGTGCGGTCGTATTGTGCAGGTCAGCACCTGGACGGCACACCTGCCACTTCCGTTCAACGGTCCATCGGGCGCCTCAAAGGCGGCCATGGAGATATTCGCAACCGTCTATCGCGAGGAACTGAAGAGCTTCGGTATCGATGTCGTCGTCGCGGTCGCCGGAAACATGAGGACTGGCGGGCCGGCCAAGACCGCCTCGGCGCTCGCGCGCACCACGGAGCGGATGACGCCGCAAGAGCGCGATCTTTACGGAAAAGTATTCGGTGCCTTTGCAGCCAGGCTCAACAGCATGCAAGACAACGGGCTTGCCTCGGTCGATGCCGCCAAGCGCGTAATCGAGATCGCCGAGCAGAATCCTGCACCGCGCTTTGCGGCGGTCGGCCAGGATGCGGAAGATATTCTTCGCGTTGTGCGCGAAAAATCCGACGATGAGCAAGACGCTCTTCGTCTCCAAATCGCAGGGTTGGGATAAGAAAATCCAGGAAAAGGAGAAACCCATGATTGAACTCGTTGAGGCCACCGACAGCCGTGCTGTCCGCAACAAGAACAACGTCCTCGCGCTGTACGATCTGATGATCAATCAGAAGCGATCCGAAGAGGCGACAGCCAAATTTGTGAGTCCGTCATACATCCAACACAACCCCCTGATTCCGGACGGATCCGTCGCGCTCGGACAGTTCTTCGCTAAGGTCACGAGCGAGCGAGCCCGGGCGCGCGTCGTGGTTCACCAGATCATTGCAGTCGGCGACTACGTGTGGGCACATTTGAACTTCCTCAACCTGTTCAATGATGATCCCGACGACACCGGCATTGCTGGCGTCGATATCTATCGCATGGACGCTGAGGGGAAAGCCGTCGAGCACTGGGATACGTTGCAACTCGTGGGCACGCCTCAAAACTCCGCTCCGATCATCGCGCCGAACATTCCGCGTGCGAATGCCAACGGCATGTTCTGACCGCAAGGTGGGCAAGACCAGGTAACTTCGTTCGCCACGAACTAAAAAAGAGGAAGGAGGAACTATCTCATGTCGACCAACTTGACCGCTGTGCTTCAACAGCTTTTGCAGAACACATCGAATCTCAAGGTGCTCCAGCAACTCATGACACCGGACGCTACCTACGTTTCGTTGAACTTCGACAACCCTGAACTGAAAAAAGTTGAGCCCTGGACCGGCACTCACAGGGGGCCTCACGCGCTATCCGAGGTCTTTGCGGCAATCCAACGCTTCTGGACGACACTCGATTTCAAGGTCACCGACACCATTGAGCAGGGTAGCCGCGTCGCCCTCTTCGGCTCCTTTACCTACAAATCGAACGTGACCGGGAAGGAAATCACATCTCCGTTTAGCCTGCTGGCGCGTTTCGAAGGGGATAAGGTCGCTTACGTGCAGTTTCTCGAGGACAGCTACGGAACTGCAGGTTCGTTCAAAACCGGGGGCGCTACACGGTTCCACAGCGATCCCTCGGGAAAAGAGGTCGAGGTCTAACGCCGAGCGGTCAAGTACGGGAGTCACGAAACCGTTGGTCGGTCGCGACAGTAGTTGGGCCTTCGAGGCAATTATCGGGGACGCGCAAGTACTCATCCATAGAATCCGGAGGACCGGACGATGCGCCGACCATCATGAACCCAAGCATCTGGTAATGTCGGCGGTGTGGGCTGCCCCCGGAGGATTTGAACCCCGATATGCTGATCCAGAGTCAGACTGGGCCTATTGAAAACAAAGAAGATCAAGGACTTAACTCGGAAAAACGTGGACAACTCCGGCAAAATCCGCAAACAATCCGCAAACAATCCGCAAACAAAAGGGCACCGATTAGACCGGGGACTTCGGGCCGCCACTTGCAATTGACCACTTTGCTTTATGAGTGCCATGAAAACGGGTAATGGGGGCCAATGGGGTTTGTCAAAAGTCTTGTTTCTAGTCCGAGATCAGGACGCTTTACCTTAGGCCGCGATGTCCTTCAATTCGGCGGTAGTGCACCCAAAGCGACCCACGGGTTGGCTGTTCCGGTCTGGGGTGCACGGCCACGTAGTGGGCTTCGTAGCCAATGTCAATTCCCGCAGCATCGGGATGGACCACCTGCAAGCTGAGTTCGTCGGCCTGTATTTTCCTGGCGCAGAATCCGCGTTGCCATGCCATCCACGGGCGTCGTGCGGCAGTACCGCGCAGCTACGCTGAAGTGGTTCCAACCGGAAAACCGGTTCATCGCGCGCCAAATGATCGATCAGAAATAGCTTTCATCGACTACGTATTCCAACCGTACGCGAACCATTCGAATGCATTGTCACTTGCATGGAGTCGAATGATCTGTCGACTTCTACCCGCCCCTCTTTTGCCAGATCATACAATATGGTCATCGCCGATTCTTGCCCGGGCCGCTCTACTTCTATCGGTGTGCCAAATGCAGGCCAGATCAACGACGCATACGAGACATGTATCGGACTCAACTCATCTGCCGGCAACGATGAACAAATCACACCGCAGACATTGCCCTGCTGGTTGATGACCGGACCTCCACTCATACCTGGATCAAATCTGGCATCCGTTCGAAAGCAGGGGAATCTCAGCATTGCCGAATCGCGTTTCACTGGATGTACTTCCGAAACGGATCCAGGAGTGTAGGCTGTATTTTGGGAGTAGTGGACTTCCACATTGCCATTATCCGTAACTCTTCCGACGTTCCCCTTCATTTGATAGTAACCACAGCCGCAGACTTTCTCACCGACCGCGGGGATACTAGGGCTCAAAACAAAAATCGGCAAATTAGGCATCCAGCCGCCCAGACCGTATGGCGAACCGAGGCGACAGAAGGCAATATCCAATTCCGGTGAGTGCCAGAACTTAAGAACCGGCAATGGGCCTCCGACATATTGATTGCGATCATGATTCTTTTGATTCGTGACATAAAGAGCGTAGAGTTGTAGATCACAGTCAAAGCCACCATCTTGCCGCTTTCGCGGAGCGCCATGTTTAACAGCCTCTTCCACGACATGAGCGGCAGTTATCATCAAACCATCAGAGGTGACTGCGAACCCGGTACCAATCGCAATGAGTTGTTGTCCGGAGATGACAAGCAACGGCATCACGCTCTGCTGGATGTGATGTCCAAGCTGAGGAAATGGGGAAAATTTGGCGGGGACTATATTTATCAATGGGGTATTCATATTTGGACCCGTTCAGCCAGCCCGTTCTAATAACAACATGTTAAATTGCGTTTGTGGCTTGTGGCCAAGAACGGAATTGGACTAAATTACACTCAAGGATGTCCACTCACAACGCGGCTGTACCCCGACCTGGGGCTCAGCCATAGGTGTCCCAGTCCGGCATGTGACCAGATCCCCGAATCACTGGTGCGCCAACTCGTGACCTGAGAGTAGGATACGATCTGTGTAGCAGCATCCGGTACATAGCAATGAGCGCGCCGATCATCTATCACTTGGCCATCGAGCGTTTCCGCTGTATCAAGACCTTCTCCTGGCGGCCCGCTAAAGGTGTCAACGTCATCCTGGGCGGAGGAGATGCTGGCAAAACGACCATTCTGGATGCTATCGGGCTCCTCCTCAGCCCCACCAATCCTCCAACCCTGGCCGACACTGACTATCACGGTCGGAGCATCGGAGCGGGCTTCTCCGTCGAAGCCATCGTTTCTCTTCCGGCCGAGAGCGGAATAAATCAGCAGACGAAACCTTCGTGGCCGTGGGACTGGAACGGCAGCGACGCCGTGGTGCCGACCATCGACGACGACGCAATCAAAGGCGAACCCGTCTATCGCCTTCGCGTGCGCGGGACGGAAGATCTCGAACTGGCTTACGAAGTCGTGCAGCCGGACGGCACAACGGACAACTTATCGGTCGGCCTTCGCCGCAGCATCGGTCTCGTGCGCCTGAGCGGCGACGACCGCAACGACCGCGACCTCCGGCTCGTCCAAGGATCGGCCCTTGACCGTCTACTTTCCGACAAAGCATTGCGCTCCCGGCTGGCAAGCGAACTCGCCAAAAGCGATGTTGCCGAACAACTCACCGATGACGCCAAGAAGGCCTTGGAAGCTCTCGATCAGGTCTTTAAGAAGAAGAATTTGCCGGACGAACTGGACCTGGCAATCACGGGCGGGCAGGGACTGTCTATAAGTGCGTTAATCGGACTTACCGCTAACCGCGAAGGCGTGCAGTTGCCGCTCGCGAGTTGGGGCTCGGGGACAAGGCGTTTCGCCGCTCTCGCCATTGCCGAGCAGAACCAGGGCGAAGCTCCCATCACGCTCGTGGACGAAGTCGAACGCGGCCTTGAGCCTTACCGGCAGCGAGTCTTGATGAGCAATCTGCAAGGGGGGCAATCGCAGGTCTTCGTCACGACGCATAGCCCTTCGGCGATTTCCGCCGCCTCCGGAGCGAGTCTCTGGTATATCGACCACACCGGCAACATCGGACAACTTGCGTCTGCGGAGATAACGAGACACCGCCAAAACGACCCGGAAACATTTCTTTCGCGACTTGCCGTGGTTGCCGAGGGCGTTACGGAATTCGGCTTTGTCCTCTTTCTTCTCGAAAAGGCATTCGATTCCCCCCTGCCAGCGTATGGGGTCCATGTAACCGATGGAGGGGGACACGTCGCTACGCTTGCCCTTCTTGAAGCGCTTGCCGGGGGAGGCCTGCGATTCGGTGGATTCGCTGACGACGAGGCCCAATACCCAACGCGATGGCAGAATCTCGCTCAGAAGCTCGACAAACTGCTTTTCCGCTGGAAGTTCGGATGTATCGAGCAAAACGTCATCGGGATCGTGCCCGACGACAAACTGGAAGCACTGTTGACCGATCCGGAGGGCAAGAAGACGGGTATGCGCCTGCGGACGCTCGCTGAACGGCTTGGAATCCAGGAAAAAGACTTTGCGACGCTAAAGGCCAAGGCCGGATCGGGTCTCAAAGCCCTCATCATCGAAGCGGCAATGGGAACAGTGCCACAAGACAAGACGGCGGAGAGGAAACACTATCAGTCCCACGGCCAGACGTGGTTCAAGACTATCGAGGGAGGGCGCGAACTTGCCAGTAAGGCCTTTACACTCGGCCTCTGGCCCATACTGAAGCCGGAGCTGATGCCATTCTGCAATGCCGTCCGCAGAGCCGTAGATCTCGATGAAATCGCGGATTTCACACCGTGAGCGATGATAGTGTCCATGCCGCGCTTCGATCCGACGCCCCGCTTGTCGTGGTGGAAGCGCCCGCCGGCTGCGGAAAGACGACCAAGGGGGCGGACTACGCGCGCGAAATCGCTGTCGCGGGTGCCCCTAACCGGCTCCTCATCCTGACCCATACGCATGCCGCCTGTTCGGTCTTCGCCGACCGCACCAGGGGCGTCGGGTCCCGCGTTGAAATCCGCACTATCGACAGCGTGATTGCGCACATTGCCACCGCCTATCACTCCGGATTAGGGCTTCCGGCGGACATTGCCGGGTGGGTTCGACAGCACCGGGACGGATATGCAGAACTGGCGCTGAGCGTCGCTGCACTTCTGCAGCGATATCCCATGATCGTCGCTTCGTTGGCGCAGCGCCATAGCGTCGTCATCTGCGACGAGCATCAGGATTCGAGCGGCGAACAACACTCCATCGTTATGGCTCTGCAGGCACATGGAGCAAGACTGCGGATATTTGGCGATCCCATGCAGAAGATATTCAAAGAAAGAGCGCGCGTTAGTACGTACGTCCCGTGCGATTGGGACGGCCTCACGCGTCAAGCTCAGGCCTTCGAGCAACTGGATTTTCCGCATCGATGGACGAGCGGATGTCCGCAACTGGGGCAATGGACCCTGGCAGCGCGCACCGCGTTAAAGGCTGGCGGCACCATCGACCTGCGCAATGGCCTTCCGCCAAGCGTCACAGTCACTTTCGCGGAAAACCAATCCCAGCGAAACTTTGAATACCAGCTGTCCGCCCCGGGCCGCAGGTCGATCGACACGTTTGAACAAGGACAGGCGTCCCTTCTAATACTGACCCGCTATAACGACACCGCTCGGTCCTTCCGTGGGTTTTTCAATCGCCGCATCCCGCTGTGGGAAGGCCACACCCGAACCGGACTCGAAAAGCTTGTGGACGCGATCACTGCCGGGGAAGGCGATTGCACAGCTCTTGCCGCCGCCGTCGTCGCGTTCATGGGCGACGTGGGCAAGGGATTCAGCCCCTCGGCATACGGAAACAGGTTCGAGACGGAGGTGCGCGACGGCTGCACCGGAACCTGCCGCGGAAAACCCGCAACAATTCAGGAACTAGCGCGGTTTCTCGTAGCAGAGCCCAGCCATTGCGGCGTCGCCAAGATGCTCCGCCGCCTGTCAGAACTCGCCACCACTGACAGCAACTTCACGGATGTCAAAATCGACTGCCGCAAGGAGTTTTGGGAAGCGACCCGCCTTGGCGATTTCGATTCTGCAGATGATGGGTTTGCGGAGATTACCCATCGCCGGATTTATTCACGACCGAAGCCGCCCGACAAAGCCATCAGCACGATCCACAAAGCGAAGGGCCTGGAGTGCGAGAGCGTGATTGTGATGCCGTGCGACGCCAAGACTTTCCCCGACAAGCACGACGCCCGGTGTCTCCTGTATGTTGCGCTCAGCCGGGCAAAGAGCCGCCTCATGTTGGTCGTCTCGCGCACCAGCCCAAGTCCGCTGCTCACGATATAAAAGCAACGAGGTACATCGCACATCGCTCTGAGAAAATATCGAATCATGCCGAATGACAACGACAATAGAATGGGCTGGATCAGAAACCTCGAAGCCCTCGCCAGCGGGTGCCAGCAGTACACCGTCGAATACGAGCTGGGCTCAGAATGCCAGATTCCCGGCCTGCTCGACTACGCGGACGGGAAAATCATCTGTGCTCCGATGAGCACCGAAGAGTCCAGGGACGGTCTGTGGCTATACAACCTGATCCTCCGCTATCCGCTCGGCCCTCACGATTACAATCGCAAAGCAGATGAGGAAGGCTACTACTTTAAGGACGGGATACTCGGAGAGTTGCTAGCTCTAATGTCCCTATTTTTCCGGTGCCGCTTTTATTTCATTTCCAGCCGTTTGCTGCCCGGAAATCCGGGCCAGGGCATGACTATCAAAAGGGAATACCCCTTTGTACGTGTGAAATGTAATCCGGGAATTCATCCGCCTCTCTTTCAGAACTCGCCCAAAAACCTCGCTGTCGGTTTTAAGGAATTCCTGGACACGGTAAGAGCGCTCGATCAAAAGTCGCACCAGGACTTCATCTTCGCGTGCAATCACTATGCGCGTGCGGTTAAGGAAGTCGGTGTCGACGCTGAGATGGTATTTATCCGGCTGGTCTCCGCGATTGAGACGCTTTCCGCGAAGATGCAGTTGGATCAGAAGGACGATAAGCTGGAAAAGCAAGGCGTCATTGACCTTATCGAACAGTCCCCTCTGCCCAAGGAAATCAAGAACGAACTGAAGACGGTCTTCGATGTTAGAAAATCGCGGAAGAAATTCGTCCGCTTCATCGAAAAACACTCAAGCGGATTCTTCAAAGGCGGCAATTTCAAAGCAAAGCACCTGAAAATCAAACGCGCAAATCTTGGCAAGATACTTAGTGTCATCTACACATCCCGGTCGAAGTATCTACACGCCGGCGAGCCGATGTTCTTGAGTCAGGCGATTAGGGGTGCCGAGAAATGGGATACCGATCCAACATCTGGCATGATCGTTGACAACAGGTCTTTTACCCCGTCTGAGAAGTTGCCCTACGCCTTTTTCTTCGAGGGTCTGGTACGGCAGTGTCTCCTGAACTACCTTAAAGCGAATTCATCGCCGTTGAGGGCTCCATGAGTCAACAGGTATTCGCATTTGGCTCCAACATGTGCTCGGGGCGATTTCGTGCCTACGGAGTGTCCCCCGAAGGCGCTGGGCACGCCGCCGTGCTTCCCGGTCATCGTCTTTTGTTCAACAAAAAAAGCACTGACGACAAGTCCGGAAAAGCAAACGTCGCCCCGCACGTGGGCTCAGATGTCTGGGGCGTTGTGTATACCATCCCGGATGGTGACTTAGAGAAACTCGACAAAGGAGAGGGCGGATATAGTCGAGTGCGTTTGACAGTGCGCCTAAGAGACAACACCAACACCGACGCCTGGGTGTACATCGCCAAGAAGGCGACAGATGATCTAGAGCTGCGTCCCTACATCTGGTACAAGCGGTTTCTCGTTGAGGGTGCGCGCGAGCATTCGATTCCAGAAGATTACATAGAGGAACTGGAACGCATTACTGCTGTGCAGGATACCAACCTGGAGAGAGACCGGCATAAACGGGCCCTTGCTTGTAAGGCCCAACAATGAGCGCAACTGAACGCCATTGCGAACGCAACGTAGTGGGTGCCACCGTGCCTATCTCTTCATCGGGAGCGATACGGGCTATCTAGAAGCATCGCTGAGAGCATTGTGCAGGCAAGCTTCGAGCAATCGGCGGCTTTCAGTGTGAGTGGTGATCAGTTGCGCTTCCAGTTGGTCGCATAGAGCCATCAACTCACCTACCTTGGCAATAATGCGGCCTTGCTCTGAGAGCGGGGGTACGGGAATCTTGACCTCTTTGAGATTTGACGCGCTAATTCCCCAATTACCGACCGTGGTAGCGCAATAGCTCTCGATGTCCTTTCGGACAACAGTTGATTCGGCAAAGCACTGGACCAGTTTTGGCAGCACGAAGCCCGAAAGCAGGCGCAATCGAATCAGTTTGTCAGGATAGATTGGTTTGATCCCGAGATAGCCTAAAATACAGCGAGAGCTTGCCGACAAAACTCCGATTGCCATTGAATCGACAAGCCAGTAGGTCACCTGGCTGCAATTCGTATTGGTCTTGCTGTGTTGTCGAAACGCCGCCGATGAGCTTGTGTTCCTCTTCGGCTACGACCCCGTCTTTGCGCACTGTACCAGCGCTGATTCTCAAGATTGGGATACCGTCGGGAGCGTCGTCAGGTTTCCTGGAATAACCGTTCTGTGAGTCGCCCAGTAAAAGGTCACGAATTCTCACCCATTTCCAACCGTTAGGGGTTGTTGAAGGAATCTCGTCGGGTTCAACTGCGGACATGGGTAGCAGACGTTGGATCGCACCGCTTTTCACTAGGCGCGCCTTCTCGATTTGAATTCGCTTGAGTAGGTCGGATGCCGGTTCGTCATAAGGATTTTGGGGAACGAGAAGGCCTCGGACGGCGAGGTTGAGAATGGTCTGTCGGAGTTTCTTGATCTGGTCAGGACGGGTAGTGAGATGCGTCAGATGGCTGAGATAGAAATCAGCGTATCGGCGGAAGCCCTCTGCCTTCTCTCCATTGTTGAGATGATGATGGGAGGCCGCGGCGAGGCGATCCCGTCGGGTTTCCCGCTCAGTCTTGGCCGTCTCCAGACGATCACACAACGCCATTAGTTCATCAACCTTGGCGACGATGCGGCGTTGCTCAGCAAGGGGGGGAAGCGGAACTTGCAGCTTTTCCATCTTCTCCTTAGTCATGTGCAGCATCGAGATTCCGTGCCCCGAGTTTTTGATCTCCTGCGTCCTCTGTGACAGCAGGCGATAAAGATAGAGTTTGTCCAGATCTTGCTCGGTGTGCAGTGCTAGCTTCCAGATATGGTAATGGTAGATGACCTTCGGTCCTCGCCAAATGAACGGCCCAAACGAGGCCGACCAAGCGAAGATAAGATCGCCATCATAGCAATACTTGTCCTCGTCCAGTTCCAGGCTCGAGTAATACCAGTGCTGTGAGGTGAACAGATTCCCGACACGAAGAACTGGCGTTCCTTTACTCAGCAATTCATTTTGGGAATACGCTCTGCCGTTGAGCACAGTAACCAAATCGGCCAGAGAGGCCCATATCCATCCGGTGGGTAAAGGAAATTTACGGTTATCCTTCGAGTTGGCGGTTTCTTTTTGTGACCTCGCAATCCGGCCACGTTTGACTTTCTCCGCCTGAATACGCTTTAGAAGCTCTGACGCAGGCTCGTCGGTGGCATTCTGTAAAACTAGCTTGCCTCTCACAGCGAGGTCAAGAATGAAACGGCGCAATCGTGGAATGGCGTCAGTAGCATCGCTGATGCCCCAGTGCGGTCGTGAAAGACAAAGCCGTCGCCATTGGAAGAAAATACAAACGGGATATTCAGGGTCGTCGCGTAATCCAGTGCCTGTTGCATTCCGTCACCGACGCTGTTATTGTTGTCCTTCGCCTCGATGATGGCGATGGGGATGTTCGGCTTGTAATAAAGGATGTAATCAGCGCGTTTTGCTTTGCCACGAGTTACGAGTTTTCCTCGCACGATGATACGTCCCTTGGTGAACGCGACCTCCTCCCGGATCTGCATCATCCCGTCCCAGCCCGCGCGCTTCACTGCGGGGCCTATGAACTTGGAGCAGATATCGCGCTCGCTGAGATCTTTCTTGTTCATAAGGTTCGTCGCCGTTGCTGCTTACCGAGTCCTCGGACGCACTGGCTGGGCTGTGCTAGGAATCATAGGGTCAACTCGACATTTAAGCATAGCCTCCTGATCTTCGCTACTTTAACGGAGGCGGGGCAAGGTTAATAGACTGCCGCGACGCTATGATCCTGGCTTTCCTCCAGAATATAGGGAAGTGAGTCCAAGGACTGCCGGAATCACGTGTACCAACATGTCCCATTCGTCACCAAGTACCCACCGAAGGGCGGAGAGCTGCCGTTGATCATCCCCCCATTTAAAAACGCGCAAAAAAGACATGTGAAAACTTTGGGTTTGTGGCAGGAGCTAAGATGATGGTTTATGCTGCAAAAAGGGATCACGGTCAATGGCGCAGTTCAATGTTGCGCGATCATGTAGTGGAACCCGCACCCAAAACGAGGGAACGCCGTACATGCCTGTTAGGCTCGATAAGAGATTCGATAGATACATTACTCAGAACGCCCGAATGGCTGTAAGCGAAAAAGGTCAGCTTGGAATCGGCAGTACCCGCCATCAAGGATTCATTAAGTGCAGGCTGGCACATGCGAACTACGGCTCGATCGTCGTTCCAGATGTTTTGTTTGTCGGGAAGCGGGCAGAACACTGGCTGCAGCCGCTATCGTTCGGTCCTCCGGTACTGTCAAAGATTGGCGACCAGATTCGGGCTGAGTTCTCGGTAGACATCGCGGGTGGACGCAGGTTGCGAGTCGATTTTGTGAATAGCGGCTATATCCAGACCTTTGTGGACGGCTCGGAGCTCTACAAGTGCACACTGTACGGTCCTCCGGGGCTCTCACCTCACTACACGGGTATGTCACGACTCGCTAACGGGTATGCCCCGTTTGTGACTCTGTATCACCACACCTCAAAGCCAAATAAGCAAAATATCAAAAAATCAGGTGAGTTTTGGCCAAGCTCTTGGAACATCCAGGGGACGGAGAAGAAACTCGTCAACATCGGATATGTGTATTTCACTCCCTTGCCGCAGATTGCACACACGGACGATCTAAAGCTGATTGCCATGTCTTCAGATGGCGAGTTGCACTTCATCGTCGACGACTTCGAACCGCCGCGAGCCATTACACAGAACATAATCAAAGCTAGTTCAGACAAGATCCTTCGACTGCCCGTATACCGAGCATCGACACATGATAGGACTGAGAGACTTGCGTTCGAAGTCGAGACTACACTGTTGAACCCTCAGCATCTCCTTCGCCACGCTCCTCGAAACGAGCCAGTATGGTATGAGGTGATTACTCCGTTTGTACAGAGGGTCGGTCTTGTGCCAGGTGCGCATCTTAAGTTCAGCTCACACGTGCTTAGGGAGACTGAGGCTCCGGCCAAGCGGTTCGACTATGTGTAATCGGGGATGCTCGAACTGTCGACGGACTAGCCGCTCCTTTTAGTGAGGAAGAAACTGGTCATATAGTTAAATTTGAGCTGTTGAATAAAGAGCCTGGTCTTCTGAGTTTCTGGTTCACGCACGGAAATACGGACCTGTATTCCGGCAAGAATGTCGAGATGGCAAAACTCTCGGACGCTTCAAAGCCGTAATCGTAAAAATCGCCGCTCTGGTTAGTTGCCCCACGCTTCTTCCATAAAAAGTGGCGTTTTGCGCCGAGTCAGATCGGTAGACCTCCATTAGAGCTTTCAACCACGTAAAGGGGTGTACACAAAGAATTGGGGCAATTTTGTGGAGTGTAATGTGCACGCCCGATATGCTGAGAGAGAATCAGCCGACGCCCGCTGCAAGGAAATCAGATGAGGGCTCGCACCTGGCAAATTGCATCGTTTGTCTCTGAAAATCCGCAAACATCACGCAAACCATTTGAATAGCAGTCGAGTGAGGGCAAGTTCCTGAGAGTGCTCAGTGAAAATCATGAGACTGCATCTCCGCTGCACTGACCTTCAGCGGCCCAATTCTCTGTGCCCGGAGATGCACAATATTGTCCTGGTTCTGAACGACACCCGAAATGAACACAAATCTCTCATACAGCACGGCGGTGCGATTCTTTTCGTAGAAATCAGGCATCACGACAATGTTGGCATTTCCAGTTTCATCTTCCAGCGTCATGAAGATCAGGCCCTTCGCTGTGCCGGGTCGCTGGCGAGTGATAACAGATCCCGCGACCGTGGCTCTTTTTCCGTGCGGCAACCCTCTCAGTTCGGCGGCGGAGATGATTCCCATCGACCGCAGTTCCTTCCGGCGATATGCCATGGGTGAGGTTCGGTGGTCAGAACAATACCGTGATAATCGGAGACTAGCCGTTCATCGTCGTCCATCTGGGACAATGGCGAAGCGCTATCAGGCTCGGTTATGTCTTCGAGTAGTAGTCCAACACGCCTGGCGATCCGGGCATGTTTCAGATCGAGAGCGGCGCCACGGACTTGATTATCAAAGGTATCTTTCGGTCCACGCCATTCGAAGCCTCCAACCATCTGCGACAGCCGGCCCAGCGTCTCGGTATCGAAGCCAAAGACTTTGCCCACTTCACGTGCCGCAGAGCGTCTGCGATACGTATTGACGTTGGCCGTCATGGCTGCGCCCAGTGCGCCATAGCGTTGGTAGAACATATTGGATCGCTTTTCCAACGAACGGAATGGCTTTGGTCGATCTTTGGACTGCCTTCATCGTGCTGCTGCAGCCACAACAGTCTTGTCTTCATTCAATGGGCGGGACCAGATAAGAGGGTCCAGCAGTGTGATATAGAGGTCGTGTTGATGAATATACGTAAGCAGTAGTTCAAGACGGTTTAGGCATTCTGATGGCAAATCGATTGGATATCCAGATACCGACACTGGCAAGACATGAAGGAGACTTACCAACTCCCTCGAGACAACTGCACGGTTCATTAATGGGCTTGCATCAACTGGCTCACCGAGAGCAGCTCTGAGTGCTAGTGAGATCGTTGCCAGATCGCGGCTTGGGCGCAGTTCAGCTGCACGACAGAATTGACGAACTAGCTGGATGTCTGCGAGTTCCAACCGGGGCTTCAAGACAGCACGCAGCCGCTCTAAGCGACGCCCTAGGTCATCCATCCTGGCTGGCGATCGAGAATACAACCACTCGATTGCGATGACTTCCGCATGAGCACTGTGCAATGCGCGCCGGCCAAGATCCTGCATTAATGCGACCGCTTGTCTGAGTCCTCGACCTAAGGCGCGTCTGATGTCCTCTGGATCCAAACCAACCATGGAGCCCTTCAACTCGGTGACACGTTTATGGCCGTTGTGGTACAGGATGAGGATGGCCATTATGGCCAATGCAGCGTTCACATCGGTTTGCATCTCTATCCGATTGATCCACGCCTGAGCAATCGCATCGTCCAGAATTGCGCGTGCCGCTGGGTTATTGTTGGTGGAGTTCATGGTTCGCCAAGCTGCGATGAGGACTCTATCCAACTCCTGCGCCGGCAGTTTCCGCGTTTCCTCTGGGTCTGCGGGCAAACGCGGCTCTTCATTGAGCCAAGCACGATACAGATCTTGTTCTGGCAATTGCTTTCCTGACTTGCACTCGGCCGAAAACATCCAACGCGGAAGGTCTAAGTAGTATTTCTTCGCTCCAAGCGGAGCCACGATAAGTTTGGGATTTGGCCCACCGGTACGCTGAACCACTTCGACACGGATTTGGTCGCCGGATTTACGCTCGTGGTCGGGATGTAGCCGGCATTCCAACACAATATGTGTTCCGGCCGATTCAGCAAGCCAGCACGAGTCACCGTATTCATCCTGGGCATTTGTACGTTCAGAGATAAGTGTCACGTCGAGAGTTTTGCCCGCCGCCAGTCGATCAAATTCTTTGGCGATAGCCGGCACTCCAATCAGGGTAACCGGGGCGGAAGCAGATGCAAATTCGAGGCGAACTGAAAGCGGTCTGTTACGAACCTGCTCTCGAACAATAGCCAACTCGTGAGCAGTCAGTCCTACCCATGCGCAGCGGCTCGCTGGTAGCCAATACAAAGTCAGCGATTCTGAAGATCGACAGATAAACCCACTCTGAAGCCGCCCTCCTTTTTCGATGGCGAGTACATCGACCACTTCGACGACGAACTGGCGACTGGGTTCGTTGCCAACTCCAAACTTTATTGCTTCATTGCCAGTAGTGCCTAAAAGCCACAGCGGTTGACTTGAATTCCTCAGAATCTCGAATGCAATCGAGCCCAACTCCGGAGGTAGCCCACAAACAACGTCTGTGATTTTCGCTTTCAAGATTCCGCCTCCACAGCGAAGCAGAAGTGTTTTGTCGTCAGCGAGAAGTCCCAGCGGACGGACTTGGGCCAGAGCACCGGGAGGCACTCTAGAGATAGGGACCTGTAGTCGGCGCGAGAAGTACAATACACCGCTTTTTGGTACCACGGCTTCGATCGTCACCGGCAAAGCGCCACCAGCTGCTTCGATGATTTGTGTCAGTTGTAATCCCTGCAATTCAAGTGCAAGTGGATCCCCTTCCCATGCATACGATCTTTGGCGGTCTGGTAAGGGCCGCATGCCAGGGACTGCCAATGCGACAACCGAGCCGTTTTCTATTCCTAAAAGAATCGTGTCACCGTTCGCAGGAACCGTTTTGCTGGCGTCGACAATAGAGTTGTCGTGGGATAGGAACACACGGCCACTTGGAAACGCAGCCCGACATGGCACACGCAAGCGGAACCAACCAGCGCCAAGTTCTGTGAAGCCTGCATCGCCGTCCTGACTCTTAACAGGGAGAAAGCAGCGAGCCTGTCCAAAGGCGCTACGAACACCTGGGTGCCATTCCACAAGGGCGACATGGTCGACTCGGAGTGCTTCATCTGACGAGAGTTCCAATACGACCCGGTCTCCGGGAGCGAATGCTTCCCAGTGCAAGTTTGCAAGCGAAAAGCCGCCGGATCTTGTTTGTTGAATCACGAGCTGGGCTGGTAATTCGGCTATATGTCCGGGCGCAAGTTCCAACCATAAGCCACCATCTTTTGACGGCGCTGCAACAACGAATTCCTTCCGGGTTTGCCCTTTTTCAGAAAGAACATCGAAGATTTCCTGAACAGGGAACCCAAATGATCGCAGGTGCTCACGTGAATATCGTAGAGTTATGTCTCTCTCTCGGTTCTCGAAGAACACAGGTCCGGTTTCGGCCGTTTCCTTTGGTAGCCGATACCACTCAGGTTTCGCGTCAGTCCACGACCCAGACCAACTATCGTGGCAACGCCAAGAGGCTTGGCGGCAACGCTGCTCTATTTCATGAATGCTTTCATCTGCGAACGAAAGCTTAGACCATTGAATCGGGATGGTATCACTGCTTGATGCTACTGAAAACTGTTCAATCGCCGGATCCGGCTGCAGTAAGAGCCGCCCGCCACTGCAAGAAGATCCGGATATGGGATCGATACGAAAGTCGGACCGATCATCCCGTGCAACCCAGACGGGCCGATACGGATGCCGTGCATGCATTAGCGCAATTAGTTTTGAGGGATTTGGCGCTGACCAGCGTGGTGCACGTTCGTTGAGGGTTCCGGGCATCGCCTCAATACCAGGAAGCCCGGCAATTGTGAATGGTTTATTCTTGCGGTCGAGCCAGCCTGTCCAAAAACCCGGCGACATAATCTGTTTTTGCGACGGCAACGGCTCCCGCAGGAGCGAATTTTTTGGCAGTGCAATTGCGGGTCTTCCCAACTCAGGAATGTAGTGTGCATCGCTGAAAGCCGCGATTGTCAGGCGGAATTTGACTGGCGTTCCGACCATTGAGGTGAGGTGCTCAATACGCACACAGGCACCAGGCTCGATTGTCAAAGAGTCATATTGGAGCCGATCTAGTGGAACATCAAAATAGATCCCGGGTTGCAGTTCCACGCGAAGGATAGCCTGCTGCCGCTCAGCTATTGCAGCAATAAGGGGTCCGCGTGAGTTATCAATCATCGCACTGAGAGCCTTCAGACTTCGTGCGGGGCTTCCTCTTACCAAACTGGTGTATACAATCCCGTTCTCCTCACTAACTCGGACAAGATAGACCGTATTGAGGCACGCATTGGGTCCTTGACGACGGAACAGACGACTTAGAACATCGTCCCGAACTGAGAAATCACGCCGAAGTACCCGACAGCGAGCCCATTCATGACCAATATCCGCTTCCCGCAACCCGTCGTATGGACGCAACCCTAGGGCCACATCGTTACGAGCGGCTGAAATAGTATCAGCCCGCATAAATATGAGTTCGCCGGGATGTAGGCTGCTTCCGGAGCCAGAGCGCTGAAACGTCATGCGGACGTGTTCGAAAACAAGATCTGCACCGAGAGTGTCCAAAAATCGTTGGGCATCAAGCCTTCCGAGAACCTTAATACGACGGGAACCATCGATGGAGGAACCTAGTGCGGAATCCGGAAACAACTCCACGCCGTCAATGCGAGCGTGGCGCACGCGTTCGAACTTCTCGAATGGAAGTAATCGTTCGGATAGGCCAATCACAGCAGCAACGCGCACTTCTTCGCCTATCTTTTCCAGCTCCAAGATATGGACAATCTTTGAGCGCGTTCGCTGACGATACAGCCTTGTAGCCTCTGCAAACTCAAGATGCAATTGGTAAATTTCGAGGAGCTTTCCATCAGGAGCAGTTTCATCCTCAATAAAACGGAGGCGAGTAATTGCATCTCCGGGAAAGAGAATACCTCGCGCAGCCGAGAATAGACCTCCATCAAAACGCAACTGACTCTCGTGTGCAAGAATCGTGCATCCTGCTCGCCACTCAAACCGGTGATAGCCTGGCTGCCCTGGCTCCTCCCCAACATAGTAGAGCCAATCGGGCAGAGGGAGCACTTCTCCGCACACAGCCCCGAGTACATCTTCTTGGTATTCTGAGACAGTGGCAGGCGGTACAAGGCGACAGGATGCATAAACTTCTCCTTGAGTGAATTCGTACAGACGCACCCTGGCCTCAGCGGGATAATCGACGTCACGCAAGTAGGGACCGTCGCCAAGTGTGATCTTAACCACGCTTGACCACGAGCCGGGGTCATCGATATCTGGAACCCAAAAGCCGAGTCGAACAAAAGTCTCTCCCCTTTGCTTCTGAAGTGCTCCTTCTAGATTTTCAGGATTGGCGAGATAATCCTCCAACTTTCGAAGCCGCAAAGCCGCTTCATCTGAACGCGAACCAGTCGGGGCTGACCCTAAAGAAAAATACCGGCGTATTGCATAAAATCGCGCTCCGTCTGAGCCCTCACCAGCACGACGAATAGCGATACGAACACCTCCATACGTAGATTGCTGGGGACTGTTCTGCGGCACAATACCCGAGAGTTCCCGCCCACCTACCCTTAGATGGGCACGCCGCATCCGCATGGATCCTTCTACCCAATGTGGCCCTTTAGCGTCCTCAAGAGAACCAAGCGTCGCCCGTCCGTTTAGCGCAATGCCCCCACGGAAAGTTCGACCACTTCCCTCGGCGAGGTGATTGGCGGTAATATAACCACGCAGAAAAACAAGTTCACCGGCATTACGCTCCGCGACATGATAGGAGAGGCCGCCCTCAGTGACCGTGCCGAGATACCACAGAGAACCGTAGTCATCATCGCTTTCTGGGTCAATTCGAGTCCAGAGTGCCTTGGCAATGATTCGCCGGCTCTCGAACTGCATTGACCATCCATTAGGGCCCGGGCTTCCCGATATTTTCATGCCTAGGAATAGGGGAGCGAACGAAGAAAGATTATCAACGCGAAGAGCGGATTCAATTGCGCCTTCGGGAGAACGCCACCAGATGGTGCAAATCGAACTCTCTTGCTCGTCAGTCCTAGGGACTGCCGCTAGTATCCCTTCGATATGCTCTTTGTTTCTAAGTGTCTCAGGTATTTCATCGGAATCGATAACGAAAGATTGTCGAATCAGTTTCCAGCCTGGATTACTCACCACCTCAGCCCAGCGAGAAAAACCCTGGCGAGGAATGCTATTCATGCACGGCCTCATGGTTATAGACTCAGCTTCGACTAGCAGCCGCAGTCCCTCGCCAGCGGCCGTCGAGCATAGGATCAAATCGGTTCCATGCTTTGGATATGCCCGCGTAAGCTGGACAAGGTCTCCTTTCTTCAATTCGAGCCAACTCTCGACAAATGGTGTCCGCTGGTCGGGCTGGATATCCAGTTTGGAGTACGCAACTGCATCTACTTCGAGAACGCAGTGTCGAGAATCCCATGAAAGAGGTCTTATCTCAAAACGGGTGCCAGGTTTCGAAAAACTACCCTTGACTGGGATTACTCGCACCCATTCAGGAAAAGGTTCGGAAACGATCTCCCTGGTGTTCACATACCACTCTGATCCCTGTCGTACAGCACTGATACCTGAAAGATAATCGTCAAGGTTCTTCCAACGAAGATTCCTCTCATCGAAAGGTGTCACTAAGTTTGGAAACGATCTTCGAATCTTATCGTTGTTGGGGTCAACAGTTTTGCAAAGGACAAGTTGCACTTGGCCCTCGCAATAAACTGGACCAACAGAGATTAACATTCCTTTTGCCTCATGCTGCGAGGTAAGTTTTTCCTCTAGCAGAGAACGATCTTCGTCGATGATGCGTTCTGCTGGAACGAGGTAGTTTGCGCCAAAACCCAATGTAAAGCGATAGGCAGGTGAACCGGTTAAGATAGCCCGGCCTCCGAAAGCAACTACTGCGAAAGCGCAGCTTTCATGAAAGGCATCAAGCAGGAACGCAATAAAGTCTCGATCCACCGGGATCCATCGGCCATCGCTCATTGTGGCCAGCACCTGTCCAGTTGCTGCATCGCCGGCGTAAGAACGCGAAAGGTCAACATCCCATTCGTCTACGTCAAAGGCAACCGGTTCCGACAAAAGTGGAAGACGCAAATCTAACCGGTGGTTTTTGAGGTCCTCTTCGACCGTGAGTAATTCGGATACTCCGGCAACAATTTTGGGCGGCAGGACGCGAAACGGTGCTTGTGGGCGCCAGCCCTTCTGGTTCGGCGTTTCAATCCATCTTAGACGCAGGCTTATGACATCGCCCGCTTTGACAGCCCGCGCTTTGAGACCATACTGGCGTGGCAAACGCGCAATCAACTGCCTTCGAAATCCGCAATTCAGAATATACTGGCGGCCACGATCATCCGGCAGTTCATGGACTACAATACCTAAAATGGTCTGCTCTTCCGCAGATCTTGGGCTTGTTTCGAATCTTGTGACATCAGAGGAGTTCCACTCGAACAGATTTGCACAATCATCACGATCAAAGTCATCGACAGTCGCAGCAACAGTGAAATCATTCCAATCACACGTTAACGAACGCACGGTCCAGTCGAGCACGTCTGCCCGTGGAGACTCCCACACCAATCTCTTGAATCGCCCCTCAAGCTCGATCTTCCCGTGTAAAACCTGTCTTGCTCCTGCTATAGAATTATGTTGACGTTTCCAGGAATCCCGGAGAGAGATCGCTAGCACATCCATTCTACTGTCATTGGCGTCAGCTGTTAGGGTGCCATAGGCTAGCCTCCATAGGCATTCCTCCACAAGCTGCACTCGGCGACGTTCGCGTATCGTTTGGTAGGGATCCTGCGGCTCGGCTCGTTCGGTTCCGATGTCCGGCTCTTTCGCAACATACTTGAGCATAGATCCGATCATCAGTTGACGAACACTTTCCCGTTGTTTCGTCACAGCCGGTTGTAACTGACCATTTGAATCGAATGGAAACAGCTGTGCTATCAGGCGGTGCAAGTCAAAGTGGCTACCATATTCAAGCAGCAGCATGGAGATCACGAGTTGCTCATCCTCGGCAGCCGAAAGGACAGGATCATCCAGCAACTCCAAAAGGCGCACACGCAGGAATCGATCGAGATCCATCAACTGGGCAACGTCGCCCAATTCGTTCAACCACTCACGGCGCCATATCTCTGCTACTTCTTCGGGTAGACCTTCACTCTTGGAGAGGGAGGCTCGGCGTTCCACGGCCCTTACCTGCAACTGGGCTGCATTCAAATCTCGGTCGGGCTCTTCCCAATCCGGCTTAAACCAATCGAGAGCCTTCAAATCCCGCATCAAGAACAACTGCCGATGCGGAAGCGTCCAACACAGAGGGTTGCCTCGATTTTTGGCGTATCGCCAATCCAATTCACGATTGTTAAATGACTGATTCGTCAAGAACCGCATCAAAATAGAGGATTCAATGCGGTGACGAAATGTCGGGGCAGTGCGGCACGCCTCGTAAAGTTCTGGCAAGTGAGTAATCCAACGGGCTGGCCCACGATCATCCGTAATGGCTAGATAAGCATCTTGAATCCAAGCGACTAAAGTGCCCGGAACAACATCCTGATGAAAAACGTCTCGCTGCTCGGATTGTTGCTCCACATCTTTCGGATCAAGCTGGAGAAGCGTCATAAACAGCATTGGATCAACGTGCTCTAGAGAGCATCGCCCAACCCTCAAGCAAAGCGTTCGGGCATGCAATGCCAGGGACGTCCACGAATTGGATAACGATGGCTCAATTGTCTTTCCTTCCGGACTCGCATGTTTAGCAAGCCACCGGCGATACTGCAACAACACGTCAAATCCGTGCACGAGCAACTTCGCTAAGAGCGTTGCATCACGGTGAGGCAGTGGTCCGTAGCGTAGGAGGCGAGCTGCAATCGTCATCGCTCCTACTAGTCGAGCGAGCACAGCATGATTTGTCACAGATGGATACCGAAGATCTTGTGGTGGCTTCCCTTTGCCTCGCTGAATCCAGCGCGACAACCATGGAGAACAAATGACAGCCGCTTCGCCGTTTGTCGTTTCTGAGAATTTGGTGACTACGGCATGAGCCCGAAATCGCGGTCGTCTTTGAGCTTCGGCAGAGTTTACGCCAAGTGTATTTGTTGGCGGCGTGACGTGCGGAGAAGGAAAGAATTGCGTCAGATCATCCAGCAATTCGAGTTGGTGCTTCCATTGAATCCTGGCCCTATAGTCTGTGACCGGGCCACACATCTCGATCGGTTGCTTCACTGGATGCCATCGTGGGGCCCATAGATCGCCAAGACGGGATGCAGCTGCCTCAGGGTGCGTCTCGGATGCAAGCTCCCAGAGACATAGCTGCCAGAGAACGATCGCTAACGCAGCACGAACATCCTGATTCGCATCTGTGATAATCGGATTTGAAGGAATAAGATTAGGGTCGCAATGCTGTCTCAGAACGACGAGGGTTATCGTCTCATCAACGATACGGTTTGCGACATCAGCTTTTTGCGATGTGGATCGATCAATTCGGAAGATCAGGCGAGCAAAGGCATCGAGAAGATCAGGCTCAAGGGCCGTGCGGTTCGGTTTTTCCCAGATGCGCTCTAACGCCTCGTCACGGCCAGACTCACCATGGAAGTTAGAGACTATGCGGACTGCCTGTAACAGAGCCATACGACCGTATCTGCCTTTTACCGCATCATTAACAAACCCGGGCACATTGCTTGCTGCTCTTTCAGAATCCTCCACAATAGATGGGTGAATGCGGCCTCGGATAAGACATTCCGCCAGCACTGTCAAGACATAGGTTTCCGGAAGGAACTCCCGAAGATCGAGGTATGGCGTCGACGCACTGCGGATTGGCAATCGGCGTAGGGCAATGACGCATTCGTCAAATATCTCGAGCTTAACAGGCACGTCCGAAAATATTGCAGCCTGGAGATGTTCGACTGGCCTTTCGAGATCCACTGGCATAGCTTCGAGAAGATCCGTGAAATACGGATGAAGCCAAGAAAACGCACCATTGCTAGAACTAGTCCTGGACAACAAAGGCAACACTGCGGGCAGAGCGTACGCTCTCATCCAAAGATCGGTGCGCCGTAATTCGTTGACCGCCGCCATGAGCAGTTCGTGTTCCGCGGTGTCATCGTTCAAACAATCGAGAATTTGCAGATACATCGCGGCGTTAGCTGCGGGAGCCCCGATGCAGCAGCAAAAATACCAGTTCGCTAGCATGGTGTCCTCTTAAAAGCAGTTTCAGTCAAAACCAATTTCCTGCCTTGGCGTGCTTCGAGAACGTCGCTTCTCAGGTTAGCTCCAAGTTCCTCCCACTCCCTGGCGGAACACAGCCCCCAGACAGCGCGATGCGCAGGATCCATACCAATGATCCGCTTTAATCGTTCCCGAGTTGGGCGCAACCGCGTGACCAGCCACCAGTAGTCAGATGAAAATAGAGTTTCATTTGCGAGCTGCAGCGCTTTGGTGAAATCTAGGCCGGCCAACAGAGCCTGACAAAATGAACGAATTCCTTCGGAACTGACAAAGTCTAGCTCGGAGATTCTTCCCTCTGCACAATCTAATACCACGCGAACTTCGGGGCTAAGTAGCGCTCGTGAAGTATTGGACAGTTCTATCTCCCTCTTCCCGTGGCGAGAACTGTGGATTGCCTGAATCACTTCTTCGTCTGCGCTCGAGATCACTGTGGTTGGCGTGACTTGTATCGCGGTTTGGCGTTCTCCCTCTAGCCAAAGTCCATCAACCTGAATCGACATTGCAGACCTGAGATGCTCAGTGATTGTCGCCAATTCTGATCGCGCGATATTTGTCCAATGGGCGATGACGGCTACAAGAGGAAGACCAGGAATATCTGTCAACGAATCACACCACTTAGTCAATAGCGTGGTGCTAGCTGTAATGCCAACATCCGCTGGCATTTCTAAAAATAGGCCCAGAATTAATTGGTTCAGCTCTCCAGATAATTGGAGATACTGGACGCGAGGATCGTCCCTATTGATGGCCGCCGCCCACAGATCTTGATAACACAAGGGACCATCCATGTACCGTTGTGGATCTAAATGAATCCACCAGCGAGTTGGCAAACAGGGCGGAGTCGGGTTGTTTCGGAGGATCTGCCACAATCGACCTTCTGAATGCACAAGCGAGCAGATTGCATCATCGTTAGGGAAACCTCCGATGAGGCCAATAAAAGCCCCCCTATCAATGCCCCAAAGAGCCTCTATATTGTGGGGATTGATCCGATCCTCGGACTCAATCAGGGCTCCTGGAGACAACCGCCTAGGGGCGGGAACAGATTCATGAGGTGACGGGATGTATCGGTCAATTTGAGTCGGCTGCAGTGCTCTGCCAGAAAGCGAATCAACCCTGATCGCGTTCGGGTTTAGCGGTGTGGCGTCATTTCGCTTCTCTAAATTAGGAGACCACGACTTTTTGGTCCTGCGCGGTGCGGAACGGATCGCCTCGACCAAAGCGGATACCGATTTGGACCACGACAGTTCGGCTGCTAATTGCGTCTGAATCTTCCCTGCCAGCTCAAACCAGCGTTCCTTGTCGGTCAGAACATTAAGTATCTTAGGAGCCCAATTCTTCGCTGCACTAACGAGATCTGAAGGAGTATCGATAATCAGTGTGGCCGCAATCTCCGGAAATCTTTCCCTAAGCAAGTCGGCAAACCCACTATTACCACTGACCAATAAAGGTGTACCTTGCTCGATTGCATCCAGGGCGGCTAGTCCAAACCCTTCCTCCCTAGAGGGCATGACAACTAAGGAGGATTCATAAAAATCCCGGAGCCTGAGTTCTTTGTCGGTGTTGAATGGGCGCACATCAAAGGCTATGTCAGCATTACCTGAATCACGCTTCAACTTCTGTGTAAGATTCTCTTGATCTGTGTCGGACGCCCCACGAACACGCAAAGTCAGCCTGCTTGGCAGATAGTCAGCCTTACGTAGGTCGCCAAGAGCTCTTGCCACGATATCGAGACCCTTAAGCTGAGCATCTTCCATGCGCCCACTAACAAAAACTACTTGGCGTTCAGGAACTGTGCGCCGGCCACTAGTTTGTTCAAGCCCTGGGACAAGCTCAAACGCGTGCGGTGGGTTGGAACCGATCAAATGATCCTTAGCCATGCGATAGAGGCGTGGACCAACTGCCACTAACAGGTCGGCTGTTTGTTCCAATTCATACTCGATGCTCAACTTCGTGTCAGCTCGTCGCCCATAGTCAACATGATCCTTGTGTCCCTCGATGGCCGTGAAGTCGACGTGGACAAAGTGGACTCGAAGCGCATCTAGATAAAAACTGTCCCTTTGCAGTTTTGCAGCCGGTCCGGTATGCAGGCCGTGGCCGAAGATTACGGTCGGATTAAATTGAATTTCCGCTCGTTGTACTAGAGCTTCATGAGCGGTCAGTCCAGGGAAGCTTGGAGGGGAAACAAGGGTGACTTGGTCTGCTTGAGCCGAGTCAAGCTCTTCCGGTGTTGGGCTCTCTACGAGACAAACCACAGTGTGTCCAAGACGCGCAAGCTCTCTGCACACTGCACGATTGATCGTAGATACTCCTCCGTGCTGAGAAAACCACTCGGTCGCCACTGCTAGTACGTTCAACATGCCCTCTGTGGTTTCAACCTTGTATGAACAAATTTTAAGGTTAAATTGCTGTCCTGGCTTGCACAGATGAACGCGAGCTCGCCGTTCTTATCCGGGAAGGAAAGCCATCCCATTGTCATGAGAACGTGTGCGGTGGTCAACAGTTAAGTTTCTTTTTCTGCCTTTTCCCTCTTTGGACTGAAGGCAGTCACCACCACTTCCGAGCCTCCGTCGGAACTAAGATCGTCAGGCTTTGTCATGGATACTTTTCACGGGGCAGATCCCATGGAGAGACTGCTTCGACAGGACCTTCGATAGTGATAACTCAGTCTACCGGCAATGTGCCTCTCATCTCGGGGTTCAAGCATTCTCAGGCGGTTCCGCTTATCGATCGCAAATATTTCCTGAAATCAATTGCGAGAGGATTAGTATTTCTCATGGCTAAACCTCCAGAAACATGCGCACTCTGCTGCTGTAAATTGAATCGCTCGGGCAACTACGCGAATTCGACTACCGAAGGCCGCTCGCACGCTAGCAGCCACCATTTTGTTGCAGAACGCTTTTTCGGTCGTTCTGCCAATAGGCCCGGCACCAAGCGGGACGGGATATTCGACACATGCCCTTGGGGACGTGAAGGCGAGTGGGAGGTCTACTGCTACGAATGCCACGAGGAACTCCGGCATAACCCCGTTCTGCTCCCGGAGGATATCCGTTCATTCTCCGAGCTTGTAATGAGGCGCAATCTACGCGAAGAACATAAACCGGAGCACCGGGAGATGATCGCTGGTCGGGTGAGGCTCATGCACGAAGTAATCTCATCCGGCCTCAAGGTATTACTGCAACAGGAAAGTCGATAAAATGTGGCTGAGGATTTCAGTGATAGCACATTGGAAGCAGGCGCCAAAGAGCGATTGGCATGCGGTTACAATCGCCAGCAGTACCTGATCCGCTCATAAGCGAATCAGATTAGAGATTTCTAAGGCTAGTGCCGCGGTGCCTGTTTTCGACTCTACCGATTTTGATCTGGCCGTCCCACTAGTGAAACATCCCGCTCTAGGCTGTGCAAGAACAATCGTGTTGCATTCTCCTGTGGCAATCTCCCAAAAGCTTGCAGCTGACAGCTCGGGAGTAAGACCCGGTATGTCAACAGCTTGACCATCGGCGCAACATTTTCGGCTACATTCCAGCTGAATTGGCCACATTGTGCCTATTGTTTCCCAACCACTTTGAGTTTACGGTATAACGAAGATAGCGTTTCCCAGTCACAATAAGTCGAAAAAGATCTTAGCGGTACGAAGGAAGATTCCCAGCACATCCGTTAATAAGGAGAAGTCAAGCTGTCTTCCGAGGGAGCTTGACGATGGAGTGGTTACCACCAACAGCCAAAGAGAACTACGTTCTTCACTTGCAAGATTTTCTCTGGCATTGCTGCTTTGTCATACAAGCAATATCCAGAAAGCGTGAGGCTCGCAACGCTTTTGGGAGGAGCCAAAATTAAACGCCGAACAGCTGACGTTGGTGTTTCAAACGGGAGGGAGGTAATCTAATGGCGAGTGATCCAAGTGTCCTATTACCGATGCCAATATCCACGGCAGAGAAAATCTGCGACGCCTGCGTGCGTGCGGTCGGAACCGTCAAAGACACGATACGAGCACAGGACCCATTATCCAAGTTCGGAATCGAAGACAAGGATGCGATTGAAGATCTTGTCAACACAATCGTAAACGACGAAAAGATCGGTGTTCCGAGCGAAGGATACAACATCTCTGATCCAAACAAATTGCATTTGAAGAACTCGACTACTTTTGCCCAGTTGGAAGATACCGTGATTGCCAGCAGCCAAGCCGGAAAAGTATCGTCTGGTAAGTCTTCTGCGGAGAAGCAACCATGATCAACCGGCTTAGGGTTACATATTTACTCACATTGGCGCTCCTCTTTTCGACGCACGCATTTTGCGCTGAGGGGCCCTCAATCCGGTCGGCTGGTGCCAGATTCGTATCGGGTCATTGGCAGGTCGAGATAGGGTTGACGGATAGTCTCACAGAGGCACCAGCGAACTGCAATCTCGTAGATGTTACACATTCTCGATTCGTCGCAGTTGTGGGCTGCTCCATCACTTCACTGGGGTCAGGCGTACTGATGCGACTGAACGACAAAGAAGATCTGAATGCAGATACTGCTTATATTGCTGTGCTGCAGAGTATGATTTTCACTCCCAAGGACTCAGGCGTGGTCCGCCCAGTAAAAGTCTTAGAAAAAGATGTTTTGGTCGCTCAGCCTAGTGTCCCTCCTGCCATCGGACCATCTCCAACCCCCGCGCCTACGCCAGTAACGCACACTCCTTGCTTTCTCGGTCGTTTCGGTGATTTATTCAACGTCGCAAGCTTCGGAGCCGCGGACGGCAGGGACGATGCAAACCTCTTTTTCTCAGGCCAGGTCACCCACTCACGCGGAAAGGATTTTGTGGGGACATACGACACCAAACTCGATTTCAGCGGACGGTGCAATCTGAATGGTACCGTGCATTTGATTGGTCCGATGCTGGACCTGAAAGGCGGAAACGATCCCAATGGCTCTCCTGACAGCTTGAATTTCGGGTTTCTTTGGGAGTTCCCCATTCTGCGGCGCAACTCCCTGCTGAGTTCAATACGATTGACCCAGAACCCGCGGCTTGAATCTACACAGGACTTCACGCAGCGCAACTTCATTTACGGTATTGATTTTCGCGGTGTATTCAAACCCTGGGTGTCCGGCAACTCCATGATCCGGTCCCACTTTCGGCCAGTGGTTGGTGCTGAGGTAGGCAAGAACCTTCATGGGATAATTCCAGCAGTCGACAGCAAAAACATAGCTCGGGTGAAAATCGGGACAGCATTCTTCCTGATATTTGCGGTCGCAATACCGGCATTGCAAGACATCACATTTGAAACGAGCTATGCCCGGCGCTGGCCGCTGATTGATGAAGTTACCTTTGCAAAGGGCAAGAGCGGAGGCTTTACTCCCATTTTCATTGGCACCACCCCCCGGGATTATGTGAAGGAGACGATGGCTCTCAACTTCACAAAAGTTTTCGGGACCTCTGTAGCTTATGAATACGGATCGGTTCCGCCCTTGTATCAGTTCTTGGACAGCAAATTTACGTTCGGGCTAAATGTGAAATTGAAGTTTGACAGTAAGTAGCGCAACTTTGGGTTGAACGCCACAATCTGCTGGATTATTGTCGGCGGGCTGTTCATAATTGCAACTCGCCTATGCCATATATTCCATATCACTGGGTCGCAATACGCTTCAGGGCGAGTGGCTCCTCTTTGGAAGTGAGGATCAACGACAGTTTTGGAAAAAGACGTACCATTGAGGAACTTTGGAGACCAAACTCTGATCTCGGCGCTAAGACTCAACTATTAATCGATCGCACGCTTTCCGATCTAAGTGCAGAACCCCCGTTTCGCGCCGGTCTTTACAAGACAGGGGCAATTCCTGTCACGGTGTTTGTCGCTTCTCCTGCAGGAGCGGAACCGGGTTGGGCTGAAGGTGTTGTCCGAAAATTAATGGGAGAGCATCGGGCTCATTTCCAATTGGTCAGGCTGCCTCAAACCAAAGCCCTTCGAAGAGAGCCTTTCCAGCTCCCGTTTCGCATTCTTGCAGACACCGAGTCCGCGCCAGCACTCAATCCAGTACAGGCAGAGCCGTGGTTTCTTACGGACATGGATCTTAACACCTACGGACTCACCATAGAGGCAACTCCCAAAATAGAAGAAATGCTTGGCCGGTTTGCCTGGGATGTGGTTTTTACGGCTGATCCTGACAAAGCTATTCACGTGGCACGCCGCCTTCCACCCTCAGGCAGACCCAGATTAATCGTCGGACTTGAGAAGGCCTTTCCCGTAACGATCGAAACACTTCCCCGGGGCACTGCTTACGTTGCGTCCGATGGGAGTTCTCCGCAAGCAGACAGTTTTGTGCAAGAGTTGACTTATGGATTCATGCACGATCTTCCTTTGGATGAAGCCGTTAAGGTCGCAGAAAAGCAGAGCGGACAAAGCGGCTCATTGATTATTGCGGATCCAGTAAGTAACCAGTACCTTCGAATGCGTGACGCATTGGTTACGATCAAACAAAAAGGGGAGCGCCTCCAAACCTCGTTGCCGATTCTGGCTTTTGATGCCCTCACAAACCGCTTGCCCTTTAAGGAGGACCCCGACGTTAGACGTTTCATCAAAGCGGTCGAACCCTATCGGTCTACACCTATCAAGCTTCGGCAGCTACACGATTGGGCGAGCAGTGTGGAAGCTCTACCGGAAGCTGTAGCTAATTTTGAGCGCGAAACGACAGGACTGGTGCCATTGTCGAGAATTGAAGCGGCGGGATTAGATATTTTGTCACAGGAGCACGAGGTGCGGGGAGTAGGTATCGAGCTTACCTCTGATCCGGCGTTTGCAAACATATTACGCCAACACCAGAATCGCCAGGTAGACATCGCCCTTCAGCGTCTTCAGTCCGACCCGCTAATGACCATGGTGGACAAGAAAAGCACTCTGGCAGCCTTTACTGAGTATCAAATCCGTCTACACATAGGGCAGCGCCTAAAGGACAGCATCGTAGCCGGGACTCCTCCTCCTCTCGATCCATTACTGCCCGATCCTGAAGATGCCCAGGGGTACGTGTTGGAAGTAGTGGTTCAAGCAAAACAGTTCCGAATGATATCGGAACCTTTACAGTCGCTGCGCCTTCCTTTGTTTGGTGGAACTGAGCCCTTATATTTTCGCGTTCACACTCCTAAGCAGGAGGGGGCGGCAGAGCTTCGTATTTGCATCTATCACAAAACTCATATGCTGCAGGCCTTCCTCGTGTCTGCTCAGATCACCAGCAGCGAACAGACGCGAGAAGCCGACGTTCTGGAAGCGGTTCTGGAGTTTTCTCGAACACAAACCTTCGCCAATGTTGGCGATTTCCAGCCGCGTGCACTTTCTATTGGTGTCAACGCAACCGGAGGCACACACGAGTTGTTGATCAAAAGTACGGGCGCAAATCAGGAATACACTTTTTTCCCGGTGGCATATGACAGTCACATGAAAAAGTTTCGGGACGAGCTAGCCAATGCTGTGCGCGATCCTGCTGATCCCCGCAGACCACGGTCCTACCCGATAGTCCCGCCGGGAGCGCCTCCTTCGCCCGAAGTCGCCCACTGGATTCGAAGCTGGGCGCGGATCGGCCGAGACCTCTATGACGCGCTTCTTACAAAGACCGTGAAGGAAGACGTCAAAACTGACCTATTCGGTTTGAAAAGTACGCATGATCAGAAGATTCAGGTAGTGCGGTTCGATGAGACCTTTGTGTTTCCCTGGGTGCTCCTCTATGACTTTGGCTTACCAGAGGAAATTGCAGGAGCACCGCCAGAACCGGTTTGCCTCGGATATGACGCACAAGGGAATCAATGTACACATGCGCACACCGACCACGTTTTCTGCGTCAATGGGTTCTGGGGAATTCGACACTACGTTGAAGAACTGCTACGGTGCACTTCGGAGACGGCGCCCAAGGTACCACGTCAGTCGCAAAAGTCGGTGCGATTGATCGCTGACCCTCAACTGAATGAATCTGGCCCATTAGGAAATGATTTGCTCGCGGAGATTGGTGCTCAACAATTCGAACCCGGCCCAAACGACCGGATGCAACTGCTGGATTTGCTTTGGGACCCTGCGCAGCGTCCCAGTTTGCTGATCTTTCTGGCACATCTGGAAACTCAACAGATTCAGAACCAACCGACTCAGCCGCGGCTCGTGCTTGATCAAAATCAATGGCTTACACAACAGAACATCACAACCAAAAGTAGTCAGTTTCCCAAGATCTGGGCGCAACCAAGGTCGGTAGTCTTTCTAATGGCTTGTGAATCGGCCACAATGGATATACAAACCATAAATAACTTCGTTACCGCCTGGATTGGCTGCGGCGCAGCGGCGATTTTAGGAACCGAAGCGGTGATTGGATCCGACTTGGCCGCTCAATTTGCTTTGGAGACAGGAAAGAAGTTGTGGAATCAAGGGACGCTAGGCCAAGCGGTCACAGAGTTTCGCCGATCTTTAATTCACAGCGGGAATGTCCTGGCCTTTGTTTTTCAATCTATCGGAGACGTTGATCTGACGATTCAGTGAGTACTATGAGAAAGAACAGTATCTTATCTGCCTTGATGTTGCTGGGAATGGGCACGCAACTGTCAGGACAGCAGAAAGCATTGGTCAAGCTGGATGGATCGGCGAGCATAACATTACCAGCAGGTCAGGACCGAGAGGTTCGGGTCGCTGTTAGCCTTCCCGACAATTCGCAGTCCATCAATGTCACTGAGGATCCACTCGTAGTCGAGGTGTCCTTTAATAATGTGCGCAGTTCCGAACTTCAAAGCCAGTTTACGCCGAAGTGGGAACACGGTTCTGGCTCTGTGCCCTTGGGGCTGAAGATCGGCGTTGCCAATAAGATCTCCCAGCCAGGGAAATACTCGCTGCTTTTAAGCGTTCAGCCAAAATCGCATCCAGAGGCGCAAAAGCTGCCCATAGAGCTTGAGCAACCATCAGGTGATCTCGATCTTCCTTCAAAAATACTTGTGCGGCGGACGAAGTATCTTCCCTTTTGTTCGGAGGCTACCTCCACCGAGGAGATGCCACTCAACATTCGTGAAAGCACCAGGAAAGCCGGGTTGAGCCATCTTGAATTCTCATGGCGATCCGAAACTCTCGTGCCTGGGATCGTGGCAGTTGATTTTCCTCCCGCTGATAACATCAATCGTCGGTGCGGATCGGCTCTTCCCCAAAACTCGGAGAGCATTCTTCCGGCAGGATGCGAACTTAGAGATGTGCCTTATCGTTTGACCGGAGACTTTCCTCTGGGAGTTGTAAACGGCAACCTTCGCGCCATTGCTGACCAACTTACAACGCCAAAGACAGTGCCCGTGGAAATCCAGACACGGTTGACGCGGTGGTGGCTGGTTGTAGCGGTGGTTCCAGGGCTTGTGTTGAGCTTTTATCTGAAATTCACACTTTCCAAGCGTATTGAATTGAACGAAGTTAAGGCAAAAGCCCAAGAACTATTGGACGACATCAGCCGAGATCTCGGGAATTTTCAAGATGCAAAATTTGAAGGTAAGTTGAAGGATTCGGTCTATCAGCTAAATGCTGTGCTTCAGTGTGATGACCCAGCGCGCATCGAGACGAAACGGAAGGACGCTGATCAGGCGTGGCGTGACGCTGTTGCTGACCTCAACAGTCGTCTCCAAGCCGTACAGAAATCATATGATGATTGGCGCGGCGCCACTTTATCCTCTGTTACGATTCCTCCTTTAGTGCAGCAGAAGGCTAACGCGATTCGCGAGCGCCTCGGGAATTTGCAGTCATATTTGAAGAATCGTGATGCGGACACCGGGAACACGATCCTTCAAGAACTTTCAGCAAGTCTCTTGCCGCAACTGCGTGACGCCGGTCTGCAATGGCAAAATAAAATCCTCGAACTCCTTAGCTACCTAAGAGTTGGTAACGCCCTCGGTCTCCCCAGGAGCGTTTCAGTGGACTTCGATCAAGTCTTGAAGCAAGCGCCGCCCGATTTGAACCGTCTGTCATCAAATCGGACTGCTGCGCAACCACAAGACGCCGCGATGCTGATTGAGGATATGGCGGTCGAATATGCGGCAGCTCAAGAAGTGCTGGAACAACTCGCACGAAGGTTGGAGCAAGCGTGGAGCGAGATTAATAAAGCGTTAGATCCAATTCGAGCCAGATTGGATCCAGACACATTTCAACATCTTAGAGACAGCTATTCGCAGTTGGTTGCTAGTTTGCGGAGTTCGTCGGCTGACCCGGCAGCCCTCCTCCTAGTTTTGCCAAACCAGTTGAGTAGTCTTCAAACACAATGGAGCGCCAACATGACGGCCATCAGCCCAGCGAATAACGCTCAAGAAATAGGGGATTTGTTGGCAAAACAGGACTTTCTTTCGGCGGCGTCGAAATTGAGTACTGTTATTGCTGGCAAGAGCGCGTCTCTATTGGGCTCTTCAGTGCCGATTGTCCCTGCGCCTTGGCCCATGTCAGTGTCTCGCAAAGTGTTGTCACAGACATTTTTGTTTGGATCAACGGTATGGCCCGAGGCTGATCAGCCCGGCGCATTCCGCAGTGTATCGCTCACACCTGAGCAGCAACTCAAGAGGGATAAAAGGACGCAGTCGCTGATCGTTGGCGGCATTGTGCTCGGGTACTTGCTCGTGACAAGCGCCCAAAGCTACACGGGGACTTGGGCTGAAGTTTGGGGTGCGTTCCTTACCGCTCTCGCAGCGGACTTTGCGCTCGATTCCATTCTGAGCAAATTTAAGCGGTGACATTATGTGCTGCTATGGGCAGCCGAGATACTTAGAAATGCATGCAAAGCAGGTGGTTGGTGGGTTTGCCAATTGGGTGCAGCGAACCAGGTCGACGTCTCTGCGGGATAGTGGTTAGTGAAAGTCGTGCGACTGGATCTCTGCCTCGCCAACTGTCAGCGGGCCAATTTTCTGCGCTTTCAAATGCACGATATTGTCCTGGTTCTGAACAACACCCGACACGAACACAAATCTCTCATACGACACGACCGCTCGATTCTTCTCATAGAAATCAGGCATCACGATAACGTTGGCATTTCCAGTTTCATCTTCCAATGTCATGAAGATCAGGCCCTTCGCTGTGCCGGGTCGCTGGCGGGTAATGACAGATCCCGCGACTGTAGCTTTTTTCCCGTGCGGCAACGCTCTCAGTTCGGCGGCGGAGGTGATTCCCATCGACCGCAGTTCCTTCCGGCGATAGGCCATGGGATGAGGCCCAGTCGTTAAGCCGGTACCGTGATAGTCGGAGACGAGCCGTTCATCATCGTCCATCATGGACAGCGGAGAAGGGCCGTCAGGTTCGACGATGCTCTCAAGCAGCGCTCCCACACGCTGGCCAGCTTTCTCGACCTGCCAGAGGGCATCGCGCCGATGCATCTTCGTATCGGGGCTGATGTTGTTGAGGGCGCCAACACGTGCAAGCATCGCCAGATTGGCCTTGCTCAATTGGGGCACCCGGAGTGCCAGATCATCCACTGAGCGAAACGGCGTTTGCTTCCTCTGATGAACCAGCGATTCTGCCGCGAACTGCTGCAAGCTCCGCACATAACGCAATCCGACACGGACCATGATCTTGTCACCGTCATGCTCAAGGGAACAATCCCAGTCAGAACAGGTGATGTCGATCGGCCTCACGCGCAAGCCGTGCCGCTGTGCGTCTTTCACCAATGTAGCGGGAGAATAAAAGCCCAAACGGCCCATGCGAGAGTAGTTGTTGAGAATCGCTGCAGTAAATGCGGCCAAATATCGAACCTTGAGAAAGGCGCTGGCATAGGCGAGGAGAGCAAAACTTGCAGAATGGCTTTCGGGGAAGCCATAGCTGGCAAACGAAGAAATGAATTGGACGATCTGGTCCTGGGCTTTCAGCGCAATCCCGTTCTTGGTCATGCCGTCGCGCAGCTTGGTTTCAATCTCCAACATCCGCTGCTGCGAACGCTTGTGGCTGAGCGCGCGCCGCAGTTCCTCCGCTTCGCCGCCGGTGAAATTGGCGCAAATCATGGCCATGCGCAGCAATTGCTCTTGAAACAAAGGGACACCCAGCGTCCGCTTGAGCACCGGCTCCAGCGACGGATGCGGATAGGTTACCGGTTCTTTCTTCATTCGGCGTCTAAGATAGGGATTCGTCATATGCCCCTGGATAGGGCCGGGCCGAATAAGAGCAACCTGAGTAACCAAGTCATAAAACTTCTCAGGATTGTTCTTGGGCAATGACGACATCTGCGCCCGGCTCTCGATTTGAAACATGCCGACCGTGTCCGCCTTGCTGATCACCTCATACACGTCCGGGCAGTCCTGCGGCAGATGGGCGAGATCCACCTCTTCTCCATAATGTTCGCGGATCAGATTGATCGAGTCCTTGAGCACGGCCATCATGCCCAGTCCCAGCAGATCGACTTTGATGATTCCCAGATCGGCGCAGTCATCCTTGTCCCACTGCACCACTACCCTACCCGGCATCGTGGCAGGCTCCAGGGGAACCACGCAATCCAAAGTACCGGCGCAGATCACCATGCCTCCGGAATGCTGGCTCAAGTGGCGTGGAAGATCCTGCACCTTCATGCAGAGGTCGAGATACTTGGCGATGCGGGCCTGGTTAAGATCGAGCCCCGCGCCACTCCCAGCCGCCGACCATCTTCGAAAGCCGGTCCAGTGTCTCGGTATCGAAGCCAAAGACCTTACCGACCTCGCGTGCTGCGGAGCGCCCACGATAGGTATTGACGTTCGCGGTCATGGCCGCGCCGCGTTCTCCGTAACGCTTGTAGACATACTGGATGGCCTTTTCCCGCTCGTCTCCGCTCGGTAAATCCAGGTCAATGTCTGGCCACTCACCACGCTCTTCACTGAGGAATCGCTCGAACAGCAGTTCCATGCCGATGGGATCGACCGCGGTAATGCCCAGCGAATAGCAAACAGCGCTGTTGGCGGCCGAGCCACGTCCCTGCACCAGAATGCCGCTGTCGCGGCAGAAACGCACGATGTCCCAGACGATCAGAAAATAACCGGCAAGATCGAGCTTCTCGATCAGGCGCAATTCCTTTTCCAACTGCCGTCGTACACGATCGCTCGGGGACTTGTATCGTTCGCGAGCGCCCTGCTCAGTCAGGACGCGAAGGTATTCGCTCTGACTTCCGCCGTCCGGTACCGGATACTTTGGAAATTCGTAACCCAGCTTCTCCAGTGAAAATTCCAGGCGGGAGGAAAGCTCAACGGTATTGGCCACAGCTTCCGGCACATCCGCAAACAACCGGCTCATCTGTTCTGGCGTCTTGACGTAACGCTCCGCGTGCCGGCATAGCAGACGCCCGGCGGTCTCGAGTTTTCTCTTGTTGCGAATGCAGGTGAACACGTCCAGCACTTCGCGCTCCGCTGCGGTGGCATGGGAGACGCCGTTGGTGGCCAGAAGCGGGAGGGCCTGTTCGCGCGCCAATTCAATGGCGGTACGATTACGCCGCTCCTGCTCACGCTGAAGATGCCGCTGCAGTTCGACGTAGACACCACGCGCTCCAAAGATACTCTTGAGTCTCGTCAACCATTCCCTGGCGGCAGCCATACCTCCGGAACACAAGGCTCTAGCCAGTGGTCCCTGCTCATCTCCAGTCAGGCAGATCAACCCTTCAGCATGTTCCTCAAGTTCGCTTATCGTGGCTGCGGTGGGTGTGTTCTTGGGAGCGCGCAACTTTGTCTTCGTTAAAAGCTTGCAGAGGTTCTGATAGCCCACTCTGGATTGGCAGAGTACCGGGTAATAAGAGGTTCCAAATGCGTCGGTCACGGATATCTCAGCTCCCACATGAGCGCGGATGCCGTTCTTCTGGGCAGCCATGTGAAAGCGTGGCGATCCGTAGACGCCGTTGCGGTACGATTACGCCGCTCCTGCTCACGCTGAAGATGCCGCTGCAGTTCGACGTAGACACCACGCGCTCCAAAGATACTCTTGAGTCTCGTCAACCATTCCCTGGCGGCAGCCATACCTCCGGAACACAAGGCTCTAGCCAGTGGTCCCTGCTCATCTCCAGTCAGGCAGATCAACCCTTCAGCATGTTCCTCAAGTTCGCTTATCGTGGCTGCGGTGGGTGTGTTCTTGGGAGCGCGCAACTTTGTCTTCGTTAAAAGCTTGCAGAGGTTCTGATAGCCCACTCTGGATTGGCAGAGTACCGGGTAATAAGAGGTTCCAAATGCGTCGGTCACGGATATCTCAGCTCCCACATGAGCGCGGATGCCGTTCTTCTGGGCAGCCATGTGAAAGCGTGGCGATCCGTAGACGCCGTTGCGGT
>Ga0210408_10000152_pt1 | contig 109291 bp, 66 predicted proteins | sample IncBWH4MmetaG_FD_155471 | JGI IMG/M metagenome (GOLD analysis project Ga0210408, IMG submission 155471) | Forest soil microbial communities from Barre Woods Harvard Forest LTER site, Petersham, Massachusetts, United States - Inc-BW-H-4-M | ecosystem: Environmental > Terrestrial > Soil >...
GAAAAACTCCGATGCCCCGCATCTACAACCTCTCCGGCCGCCCCGCTTTGGCGGCCGTTACCTAAACGACAACGGGGGTGACAGAGTCTCATTGCAGTTAATACGACATTTTCTGGTTGCAACAACAACCCTCGAAAGTACTGGTAGAGCCTACCCACTTCATATCCCCCTAGCGAAGTTGAAATGCTTGGAGCTGGCCGGACGGCTCCGCAAAAGCCGGGAGGCCAGCGACCGGGACTACAATCCGCCGTGTCCACCGCCTACTTCGTCCTGATTCGCGAGATGAGAGACTGCCTACAATTATCGCTTGCGCTTGGTGCGGTCGGCTCGGCAGCGAGTCATTAAGCCCACCGCTCGTCTTTTCAGACCACCGTCCCCACCGTGCGCAAGTGGTTGCGCCGCTATCAGCAGCAAGGGCCGCGCGGCCTCCTCGAAGTCTCCCGCGCTCCCCATCACCAGCCCGGCAAAACTCCCGCCGCCGTCGAACCGCAGGTCGTCGCGCTCCGCCAGCAGTCGTTTACTTTCGGCGCTCGTCGTCTCATTCGGGAGATCGATCTTCCCCTCAGTCATCGTGCCCTAGAACGCATCTGGCGCCAGCACGCCTGCTCAAAAGACGCCCGCGCAAATATCGGCGCAAACAAGACCTCGCCCGCATCAAAGCCACCTGGCGGGTCTTCCGCAGATCTCCGCCGACACCAAGGACCTCAACGATATCCCCCGCTACTGGCCGCAGGCCCAGGCCTTCGGTCTGCCGGCAGTCGAATACACCGCCCGCGAAGTGCGCAGCGGCCTGCTGCTCTGGGCCTTTGCCCAGCGCCGTTCTGCGGCCGCCAGTCCGTCTTTGCCGCCCGCATCCAGCAGCACCTCGATCGTTGCGGCGTCTCTCTGCGCGATCTGGTCTGGCAGACCGACAACGGTTCCGAGTTCATCGGCGGCCACGATCGGCGCGGTCACCCCACCGGATTCCCCACCGCTTTAGAACAGCCAGCACGTTCGCATCCCGCCCGCCGCTCACACCTTCCAGAGCGATGTGGAAACCGTTCACCGCCTCGTCGAAGATGAGTTCTTTGACCTGGAATTGTTCCACAGTCGTGGCCACTTCCTCGCCAAAGCTTTCACCTTCCAGCTTTATTTCGACCTGGTCCGTCTCAACTCCCACAAACAAAACCTCAGCCCTTGGCAGATCGTCGAGCAACTCCAACCGCGCTGGCCTCTCCAACTCTTTTTGCTTCCAGACACGAGCTTGAGATCATGGCCAGGGAAGGCAAAGGGGAGCTAACGCACGGTTCTGCTCTGGCCACCCGCCAGATCGCGGACTTGCACCCAGATCAACCCTTGGAAACAGCGCTGGGCTGCATGGATCGCCGGCCGCTCATCCAAGTTGTGAGGCGCGCCGATTACCGCCAGCTGGAAGGTGTCATCTCTCAGCAAGACCTGCTGCGGAGGTATGGCGCTGCAGGCAGGCTAAGGCAAAGCATCACGAACCGTATGCGATAGGCGCTTCCTGAAGCATAACCAATGTGGTCGTATGCTATTGTGGTGGACGGTAGTTGGAGTCCTGCTCGACTGGGTTGCGGGTTGAAGGTATGGTCCGATTTCCTATGCCCAAGGAAGGTCAATCGAAGCGAGAAAGCGATTCGTTATTGAAACTGCGGGATGCGGCTCTGCAGCTGGGCATTAGTTTCCCCACCATCAAGCAGTGGATCTATCGGAAGAAAATTCGAAGCGTCCAGACCGTGGGCGGACACCACAGGATCCCGCTAAGTGAAGTCGACAAGCTGCTGTTCAGAACGCGAGGGAAGACGGAGAGCGAGCGGAGGCAGGTGGTCCGCCGGGTCAGTGGACGCAACCAGTTGGTGGGGCGAATCGATTCAGTTCGGATTAGCGGACTGATGGCGGAAGTGAAGATCTCGATTGGGGGGCAACAAATTACATCGATCATCACGGCAAGTTCCGCGCGCGAGATGCAGTTGAAAGCCGGGCAGACGGCCGCAGCCCTCATCAAAGCCACAGAAGTGATGATTCTGCGTATCTGACATGGAGCATCGAGGGCACCTTCTGGCGGTTGCACCAAGACTCGGCCTCCTGGCACTCCTGGCGTTCGCCTTCGTTTTCATACCCGCTCTATGTACGGCCCAGGACATCACTGTGGCGGCGGCTGCTGATCTTCAATTTGCCCTCCAAGATGTAGCTGCGCGATTCCAGAAGGAGTCCGGAACAAAGGTTAAGCTCGTGTATGGTTCGTCGGGCAATTTCTTCCAGCAGATTGAGAACGGTGCTCCCATTGACGTGTTCTTTTCTGCGAATCTGGATTACCCGAAGAGACTTGAGACAGCTGGGCTAACCGAGCCCGGAACCTACTACCAGTACGCAAGAGGCAAACTCGTGATCTGGGTTCCAAAGGAGTCCAGACTCAACCTGGGCTCCGGCGTCACGGTGTTGCTGGATCCGTCGATCAAGAAAATCGCGATCGCCAACCCGGAGCACGCGCCCTACGGGCAGGCCGCGGTCGTGGCCCTGCGCAACGAGCACGTGTATGACAAAGTCAAAGACGAACTGGTGTTTGGGGAAAACGCATCTCAGGCGGCCTCGTTCGCTACCTCAGGCGCGGCCGACGCGGGCGTCGTGCCCATGTCGCTTGCTTTGTCTCCCATGATGAAAGACAGAGGACGGTACGTCGAGGTCCCCGCCGCTGACTATCCAGCCATCGAGCAAGCCTGCGTCATTCTGGCCGCGTCGAAGAATAAGCAGGCTGCTCGGCAGTTCTTGTCGCTGGTTAAGACAGCGGCGACTGCTGAACTGTTGAGAAGGTATGGATTCGACGTACCCGGTGCTCCGGTTGAATAAGTTTGGGGCAGGGAACACGTGCGGGTCCACGCGCAGAGCCGTCTCGAGCGCCAGTCGCGAAACGCGGCCCTCCTCGTTGATACCCAGCAGAGGCTGGAATCGACCAGTGGGCCGCGTTCGCCACTGAACACTTAAATCCTCATCACCAAAAGGGTATGGGCTAGAAGCGCGCATTTGAAGATAGTGCCTATGTCCCCACGTACAACACGTGCACATAGGTTCCTAACCTCACGTTGTAAGCCAGATACCAGCCGTCATGGTCGGGATCTTCATAGATGACGATGTCATCGCGGTCCCAGAACCAATCATTGGAGAAGGCGATATCTACCGGGGCGACGCTGAAGTAGAAGCCGCCGAACCAGAAGCGACCGGGGCCGCCTCCCGCTAAGTGCCAAACATGGCCTCGACCGAAGCCACCTGTGAAGCGACCGTGCTCCCAGGGATGATCGAGGTGGTAGTGAGGATCGTCGCGCCCGGTGTCGTGGCCGATCCACTTGCTGTTGGAATGGACGTGAGGTGCGTCGGGGTGCCCGGCCTTGTCGTTGTAGTGACGGTTTTCTGGCGCGGGATGTGGATTGTGAACCGGGGTCGGCCCGTGGGATGGGATATGCCCGCTACCACCTTCACTGTGGTGTTGGGCAAGGGCTGCGAAAGAAAATAAGAGGCAAACACTGAACAGCGCGGCACACTTCTTCATCGGCTCTTCTTTCTCCGAGCGCCCCTCCAGAATTGTAGTGTTGAACGGTCCTGGAGGGCAATCGTAGGAAGGCCGCATGCTGCGATCAGTCTTGGAATGGGTATTTCCTCGAGGGTATTCGACGGAGAGAACATCGCGGATTCGCCACCACGAGGGTCGAGTGCCGATGGCGGATCAGCCAGACGACGCGAGGAAGGCGTGCGCCTGTGCGGGCGGAAGATCCAGCATTCCTGCGGAACGTCTCTTCACGATTTCAACAGAACGTATGTGCTGTAGCTCTCCTGATTGATGGCGCTGAAAGGACGCATAGTGACCGTGCTGCCATCCGTGGCTACGGCAGTCGAGTCTCCGTGATCGTTGTTTGTCGCCTTCGCTCGCAGCAGTTCGGCTTTCTCAAACGCTGGTTGCGTGTCAGTAACGGCAAAAAGCACGAGCGGGCCACGCACCAAAGCCACCAGGTCCGGGTGATTCGCATCCACGGTCTCCAGGTGCATGGGCATGGGCAGTTCCAACTCGACGCGGTCGCCATCCTTCCAGGTTCGCTGAACGCTGGCAAACGTTCCCGGGTTGACGTCAGTAATGCGCTGACCATTGACCGAGAGGACGGGATCTGGTCCGGCCCACGCCGGGATTCGCACATACAGCTTGTATTCCGTGGGCTGCGAGGCTGACACCTGGATCTGGACCGTATTTTCGAAGGGGTACTTCGTCACTTGCTTCAGTCCCAGACGGGCACCATTTGATGTCCAGCGCACGGCGGAGGGTGTAAAGAGGTTCACGTAAACGCCATCGGCCGAGCGTAGGTAGGTGCTGACGTGATAGTCGGCAGCGAGCTGCGGAAAGGTCCCCGAGCAACACGGCCATTTGTCCCGGTACCAAACCTTCTTGCCGGTCGCGGCATAGTCGGAATAGTAGAACGATGTCCCATCGGCCTGCACCGGCCAGGCTCCGAGGATGGTGTTGTAAAGCACGCGCTCCATGCTGTCGCCATACTTGGAGTCCTTTGTGACGCGCAGCAGGTAGCGGGTGATTTTGAAGTGCCCGTAAGCGCCGCAGGGCGTCTCGAAGCTGGCGTGAGTGTGTTTCAGGCTATTGCCGAGCTGTCCGGTTCCGGGCTCTCCGAAGGCCTCATCGGGGCCCCAGCCGCCGGTCGCGAAACTCTGAGTGTTCGATAACATCTCGAACCCGTTCTTGGCGGCGCGCAGGTGCTTTTCACTTCCCAGGGTGATGTAAGCCTGCATGGCTGAGCTAAAGGCGTTGACGTGGCTATAAGCGTGTTCGAAGGGAAGCACGTTGGCGCCCTCCGCCAACGGCCCAAAATAGGTATCGTCTTCGAGGTATTTTTTTGCCAGGTCGCGATAGAAGGGCTTGCCGCTGCGCTGGTATGCGAGGAACAAGTTCTCCGGCAGGGTGTAGGTTTCGTCCCACGTGTACGAAGTATCTTTGTGCGGGCGAGATCGTTGCTCGGCGCGCGACAAGGCTTTCTCCGGCAAGTACGCCGACATCGCGCGCGTCAGTCTTTCATGCGTGTCCATCGCCATCGGATCGTGCACAAACTCGTGCGCGTCGATCAAACCGCAGGACAGCTTGTCGTAGGTGTATGCAGGCAGGCGGTAGTCCACGAAGAATTTAGCCTTGGGGTCCAGGGTCTCCGCATAGCCCTTCACCAGTCCATTGATCTTGGCCCGCGTTGCCTCGTCCCCGGTCACCGCATAGGCGCGAGCCAGTCCAGACACGTACTGACCGAAGCTGTGTCCTGCAATGAAACCGTGGAAATCGGTCCGTTCCAGGCTGAAGCCCGTGAGATCATACCAACCTCCCATGTCTTCCCCTGGTGCGGGCAACCCGGCAACCTGACGGAAGACCTTCAGCAGGCGATCATCTTCCAGATTGAGAAAGCGGGCGTGGTGCTGCTCAAACTGCGTCTTCATCGGACCATCCAGCAACTCCACGTCGGAATACGCGAAGGTCGTGAGCGGAGTTTGGATTGCGACGGTTCCCCGATTTGGTGCTGCCCAAGCTGGAATCGCGCGTGCGGCGTAAGTAGCTGCGGTGGTTGCCGTGGCGGCCTTCAGGAAGGTTCGGCGGCTGACGGAGGATTTCATGACAAACCTCGGGCTTATCGTGCACGTTTTAGCAAACGTTTGCTCCAGTAAGGTTTACGCCGCTTCCTGTCGCGTGTCAAATCAGTCTTGCCTCAGCGAAGTCAGGCTGCGGTCTGCTGCTTGAGAGCATTTTCGATCTCTGCGATTTCGCTTGCGTTCAGTCGGAAATCGGCGGCGCCGATGATCCCCAGAACTTGTTTAGCGCTACGAAAGCCTACGATCGCGCCCGTGACCGCTGGATTGTCGAGCGTCCAGGCAATGGCCACCTCTCCGGGTGTGCGTCCGTACCGGTTCCCAACCTCACGTAAATGATCCACCAGTTTCAGATTGCGGGACAGCAGCGGTTCCTGGAAGTTGGGAAGATTTTTCCGCCAGTCCTCAGCCGCAAAGTTGGCTACGCGCTCGCGAGTCATCGCCCCGGCAAGCAAGCCCGCAGACATCGGCGAATAGACGATGACGCCAATGTTGTTTCGCTGCGTGAATGGAAGAATGTCGTCTTCGATCTCCCGAGTGACGATGGAGTAGGGAGGCTGCAACGATGCCATCGGCGCAATCGCTTGGGCGCGTTTCATCTGAGAGACGCTGAAGTTGGATACGCCGATGTAGCGGACTTTTCCCTCACGTTGAAGGCGCGCCAGCGCCCCCCAGCCTTCCTCAATGTCTTCATCTGGTTCGGGCCAGTGGATCTGGTATAGATCGATGACATCGACCTGCAGGCGGCGCAGACTGTCTTCGCATTCGCGCTGAATCGACTTCGCCTTGAGACACGCACCGATGGTTCCGTTGGAGTCCCACACGCGCTCGCACTTGGTGAATATATAGGGACGTGACGAACGTCCCTTGAGTGCGCGCGCAACCATCTTTTCGGAATGACCGAGGCCGTATAGTGCGGCAGTGTCCAGCCAGTTGAGACCGTGATCCAAGGCAGCGTGAATGGCGGGGATGGAGTCGCTGTCGTTCTGCGGGCCCATGCTCCCGTTCCAGCCGCCTCCTCCGATGGCCCAGGCGCCGATTCCGATGGGGGTGATGTGGAGATCGCTGTTTCCAAGTTGTCGTGTCTGCACTCGATCACCTCGTAGTTCGATTTTTCTGACCCTTTGGGCAACGTCTCGATGCGGCTCGCGGTCTTTCGCAGACGGTTGAAAGTTCCTGCCAGGCATGCTGCCAAGAAACGCTTGACAGGCATTTTCGTAGCGGACTATAAAGTCGAACGAGAAATCGTTTGCTGCAAACTCGATTGTACTCCTTGAGGATCTCCTGTCCCTACATCGTTCAGCCCAGGTTGCCACAGAAACGAGGTGGAAGTATGTCTACGAAGAAAAATATTTCACGTCGAGGTTTCATAACCTCGGCAGTCTCTGTCGCCGCCTTATCGTCCCTGCCCGGCCGCGCGATTTTCGCCGCGGGCTCCGTTGACCGCACCACGAAACCGCCGAGCAACGCGACACTAACGGATGCTCCCGGCTCGAAAGATCAGGGCATCGAGAATCTCGCCAAATCCCCTCACGCCAAACTGCGAGACATTCCGGTACGAGCCGTGACGATCACGGGCAGCTTCTGGGCACGACGTCGCGACATCAACGTGACCAAAAGCATTCCCAGCATGCACGATCTGCTCGAAGCCAATGGCCGCATGAATAACTTTCGCCGCCTGGTTGGCAAAAGCGAAGCTGCACAGAGCGGCCCGGTGTTCTCCGATTCCGACGTTTACAAATGGACCGAGGCGGTTGGGTTTGTGCTGCAATCTGGAGATCGTCCTGAACTTCGCGCCATGACCGACAAAGTCATCGACCAGGTGATTGCTGTCCAGGAGCCCAGCGGCTACGTGAACACCTATTATCAGGATGATCGCAAGAATTTGCGAATGCTCAAGCAAACGCAGACCACCGGTCACGAACTCTACAACATCGGACACATGCTGCAAGGGGCAATCGCCTACTACCGCGCCACAGGCGATCGCCGGTTGCTCGACGCCGGCATTCGCTTCGTCAACGATTTTCTTGAGCCCAGCTACGGCCCAGCGCCGAAGATGCCGATTGTGTCCGGCCATCCTGAAATTGAGATGGGTCTGATCGAGCTCTACCGCATCACGGGCGATAAGCGCCAGCTCGACCTTGCCGGCTACATCCTGCAGGGCGACGAACGTCTGCAGTTGCCCGAGCGTCGAACCATCTACATGTTCAGCGGAACTCCCTTCACTGCGCGCACCAAGCTGGAAGGGCACGCCGTTCGCGCCATGTACGCCTGTTGCGGCGCGACCGACTACTACATGGAGACGGGCGATCCAACTTATCTGAAAACTCTGAACACGCTCTGGGACGACATGACCGCGACAAAGATGTACGTTACGGGCGGAGTCGGTTCCCGTTCCGACGGAGAGGCATTCGGGGACGCTTACGAGCTGCCCAATTTCCGGGCGTACGGCGAAAGCTGTGCCGCGATCGGAAACATGATGTGGAACTGGCGGATGCTGGCCGTGACCGGAGACGCGAAGTTTACCGACGTCATGGAACGGGCCCTGTACAACGGAATCAACTCCGGGATGTCCCTGGACGGAACTCTGTACTGTTATCGCAATCCGCTGGCTTTTGATCCCTCGACCGGCGACAAGATCCGGAATCCCTGGTACGACGTGACCTGTTGTCCGCCCAACCTCGAGCGCACTTTCGGTTCGCTGCCCGGGTATTTCTACAGCACCAGCGCCGACGGGATATACGCGCATTTCTACGATAACTCGGAGCTTGATTGGCACCTGGAAAACGGCGTTGGTCTGAAACTGACCCAGAAGACGAACTATCCGTGGGACGGCAACGTCGACATCACAGTCACACCTGCTGAACCTTCGGAGTTCACGTTTTACCTGCGAGTTCCGGGCTGGGCCGATCAGTCTAAGGTTTCGGTCAATAGCAAAACCCTGTCGAGTGCGAAGCCGGGAGAGTACCTTCCCATTCGCCGTCGTTGGTCGCGGGGCGACGTCATCCAGTTGAGGATGGAGGTAGTGCCTCAGGTGATTGAAGCAAACCCCCATGTGGCCGACGACACCGGGCGAGTGGCCATTCAGCGAGGGCCGCTCATCTACTGTCTGGAGGAGATCGATCAGCCCAGCGGGGTTTCCCTGAGCGATGTTGCCATCAGCCCCGGACGCCATCCTTCCGACCAATTTCAGACCGAGTTCAAGAGCGACCTGCTAGGTGGAATGGTAGTGCTGCACCATACGGGTGCTGCCTTCGAACGAGGGACGTCGCAGAAGTCGCTCTATTCCCGCTACGGCGGATACTCTGCGAAGACCCGTCCCGTGCCACTCACCTTTATTCCGTACTATGCGTGGGCGAACCGGCAGGCAACTTCCATGCAGGTTTGGAACTTGTTGCTGCAAACCTAGCTGTGGCCCCACGATTACCACGTTAGGCGGATGAGTGAGAGACTCTGCCGGGGCAGGGCGAACTGCAATGGGACTGCCCCATGCTGAATCGCGACCCACGAGGGCGAGGTCATCAGTTGCAATTGTCCCGCGCCTTCCAGGCGTTTGTGTTCCGTTTCGGAAGGCACCGACGGTGAGCCCATTTCCTTCCACACGGTAAAGGCATTGCTGTGATCGGCGTCGATGCGGAAGTGCTCGACCAGGGCGTGCTCCGCTTTCGCGGGGAGGCCGGTAATCTGCAAGTCAATGGGCGCGGCAGGGAAGGGAAGATCGTCGTCGTGGTAGTTCCAGATCAGGATCTCGATCTCTCGATCCTTGCGCGTGGCCATGACATTGATGTCAGGTTGTCCGCGCACCCCAGCGCGGACAACCTCCTCACTCGGCAGGACACCCGAACTGGTGACCTTGACGCGCTCGTTGCCCAGCAGCCCCAGCATGCGAAAAGCATTCAGCACGGGTTTGTCTACTCCGCCGGTCGCCAGTTCGCGAAAGCCCGCGAAGATCGGTTGATCTTCAAATTCGAACGCCCAGGTGACCGCCCCCAGAAAATTGACCTGTTCCTTTTGGGCCAACGCCGGGATCGTATTCAAAACCTCGACCGTGTAGGCGCCGTACAAAGGTCCGTTGCGGTACAGGTTCTGTGGCCTGTTCTGGGCGGAGCAGGCAGCACAGCCTTCGGGGTCGGATTCGCCGAGCACGATCGCAGTCTGTCGCCACTCCGGAAACGAGGCTGTAATCTTGAACCCCTCCGCGATCGCGTTCAGTTGGCGTTGAATCCCCATCTGCAAGTGATCCCCCTGCCAGGTGGGAGCGCCCTTGGGATGAAAGCTGATGAAGTCCAGACGGGAACCAGTTTTGCCATTCGCGAAGTTCGTCCCGTGGGCACAATGCTCCAGAAAAGCCCGCAGAAAATCCGCTGCTCGTTTACTGCCCGGGCCGGTGCTATCCGGCCCCCCAATGCGGGCTCCGGGGAGCGCCCGCAGCACTGCCTCGACGGAAAAATCATAGAGCTTGAAATATTGTTCGGGCGTTCCTTTCCAATAATCGATGTCAGGTTCGTTCCAGACTTCCCACAGCCAGGTCTTCACCTCGCTATCGCCGTAACGCTCGCTAAGATGATGAACGACCTGGAAAACGAGCTCCGACCACTTGGCGTAGTCCTTCGGCGGATATGCCCATCCCGTGTAAATGTCGCCGACGGCGCCCCGTGGAAAGTCATGACGATAGGGCTCCGGGTGGGTTGAAAGCGCTTGCGGCATAAAGCCGATTTCGACGAGCGGGGTAATCCCGGCCGCTCGAAATGCGTCGAAGATTCGATCGAGGATGGACCAGCTGTAGACGGGACGCCCGGCGGCATCTTCCGTGTAGACATTGGTGGATCCCCATTTCAGAGAGCCAGACCCGTCACCGCTGGTGAAAAGATTGTGAACTCGAACGTAGGTGGGTGCTGGATTCAGAGCGGCCAATTCGCCGAGCAGTTTCTTCCCGTTAGGAGCGTAGGTGTAGTTGGGTTCGTCGTAGCCGAAGTAGTTCCAGATCGGCGTCATCGGACCCTCAGGTTGATCAAACGCGGCTAGGATGCGCACACTCTGCGGAGACTTCTGGGGCCAGCAGGGGCTAGTCAGAAGGAGGATCGCGGAACAAAGTAGACGAGTGTATGTCATCGGAAGTGTCTCCAGATACGGCGAGCGCGCTCATTATACATATGCCGTAAACGTTTACTCTCGGGATTGAGGCAACCTTATCGCGTCTTGACTAAGGTTGGCGTAATCGATTCCATCACAATGTCGAGGATGTTACACGAGCTATCCGAGGTCGGTGCCGATCGAGGGAACCTGCCCACTTCGGTCCTGCCTCCCACCCTTGCGCAAACCGCCAAATGCGAGATAGGCTAGCCCACCCGTCCAGGCCTTCAATTCGACAATGAGGAGATCTCAGTGATGGGATGTCTCGATCGCAAGTGTCGCTCGGTGAACACCCGGATTCAGCTCCGGCATGCCGTGGCCGTCGCGGCCCTGTTCTTTGGAGCAATGCGCGGTGGTTCGGCAAAGGCAGCAAGCGAGCCTGATGGCTATCCCGTGTTGGTGAAGCTTTTTCAGCAATGGCGGGAATTCGAACATCCGGTGATGAAGAATAATGTTCCCGACTACGGCGCGAGGGCGATGGCCGCTAAGGCTGCGGCGCTGCCCGGGTGGCGCAAGCGGCTCGACGCAATTGATCCCAAGTCATGGCCCATTGAACAGCAGAACGACTACAAGCTGGTCAAAGCCGAGATGAATGGGCTCGACTTCAATCTGCGGGTGCTGCGTCCCTGGGCGCGAGATCCCGCTTTCTATGGGAACATCTTCCCGTCCCGTAGTGATATTCCGTGGCGCGAAGGGCCCGTCCCATACCCCGAGATCGAGCTCTACAATTATCGCTTTCCACTCGACGCCGACGCGCAAAAAGACTTGGCCACGAAGCTCGGCATGATCCCTGCTTTTCTTGCCGAGGCGAAAGAGAACCTGATGGCCAGCAACGCGCGCGATCTCTGGGTGTATGGCGAGGAGGAGCTTCGCAATCAGTCCCACACCCTGGCTTCGCTGGAAGCCGGTACCCTCATCGTCCGCACGTTAGCCGAACACCAGCACGCCGATCTGAGCGGAACCAGCCAACAGTTAACCGCAGCCGTAGCGGAAGCGCGCAAGGCGACCGACGAATTCGTCGCATGGCTGGAAAAGCTGGCGCCCAGCAAAGCCGGCCCCTCCGGGGTGGGCAAGGAGAACTACACCTGGTACCAGCAGAATGTGCACTTCATTCCCTACACTTGGGACGAGGAAGTCGTTTTGCTTCGCCACGAGCTGGAGCGCGCGCAATCAACCTTGCGTCTCGAGGAACACCACAACCTTAACCTGCCGCCTCTTGAGCCGGCCGCCGATGCGGCCGCGTTCGATAAGATGGCGCATGACCGGCTGGATAAGTTCGTCGATTTTCTGGTCAAGCAGGAGATCATTCCGGACAAGCCTTATATCAAGCCGGCGCTCGCGGAAGAGCTTGGTCACTTCGTCCCAGGGGACCAAAGGGTGTTCTTCAGTCGGGTCACACACCGCGAGCCTATGCTGCTGCTGTCCCACGACTATCACTGGATTGACCTGGGGCGGATGCGGGACGAGCCCAATTCAAGCCCGATCCGCCGCCAGGCCCAGCTCTACAACATCTGGGACAATCGCGCCGAGGGATTTGCCACCGCCTTCGAAGAGCTGATGATGCACGTTGGCCTATACGACGACAATCCGCGCGCCAGGGAACTGGTCTGGATCATGCTGGCGAATCGTGCCGCGCGTGGCCTTGCTTCCCTCTATGTGCAGGCCAATCAATTTACGCTGGAGCAGGCAGGACAGTTTCAGGAGGAATGGACGCCGCGCGGCTGGGCTAAAGCAAAGGACTCGCTCACCGTATTCGAGCAGTTGCTGTATCTCCGCCAGCCCGGCTATGGTAGCTGCTACATCACCGGCAAGTTGCTCGCCGACGAACTGATTACGGAATATGGCCACCAGCAGGACCTGGCCGGCAAGCCGTTTGTGCTACGCGATTTTATGGACCGTTTCAACAACGAGGGCATGATTCCGGTTCCCCTGATGGAGTTGGAGATGGTCCCCGCTAGCGCACGGGCCTTCGGCCCGCAGCAGCCCTAACCGGTGGCGTCAGGAATGTCTTCCCGCCGTCGAGCGCGCGGCGTACGAAAATGCCGCTTCGCACTGCCCCATTGCCCCAATACGATGCGCTCCCCAGCTTGTCAAACTGAAGGGAGTCCCAGATAAACGCATCCCTTGTCGCCGTCGTGCGAGCAAAAGTCTTGACACTTGAGCATATTGTATTTTATATACAGTGCCAACTACGTTGGGATCTTCTCATCCTTGCGTGCTCGATGGCGTTTGTGGCTAAGCCGTCGTGCATTCAAACGCCGTCGAAACAGGCGTCATGGGTGAACTCTGGAGGGGATCAGATGCAAACCAGATCGTGCCACCTTATTGCTTTCCTGCTAGTTGCTGCGTTGTTTGCCCCAAAGTTAGCTGTTGGCCAACGGACAGAAGGACAACTTTCGGGGAGAGTCCTCGACCCCTCGGGTGCCGTCGTGCCCGGAGCAGACCTCACGCTAAGTCAGAACGCCACCGGATCCACGTTGACCGCCACCACAAACGCTTCAGGCGCGTACGTCTTTCCCAGTGTGCCGCCCAGCACATATAAATTGACCGTAGAGGCGAAGGGCTTTGCCCGCGGCATCTTTGACGGAGTGGTCGTATACACCGGCCGTACGACTGATCTGGACGTGAACATTACCCTAGGCTCGACGTCTCAAACTGTAGAAGTCTCGGCCGAGGGCGCAGTTCTCGAGACGAGTACGAACACGCTGGCCACGACGGTGGCTGCCGACTCGATCCAGGAACTCCCGCTGAATGGGCGCGACATTCTTCCCTTTGCCCAACTTGTTCCTGGAGCACAGGTGGGCGGTGACCTCCGTTTCACCACCTACAATTCCATGCCCAACGGAGCAATCAACATCAGCGTCGACGGGACCAATAACAATTTTCAGCGTTTCCGCACCTCAACGACGGGATTCTTTGAGGCGGCAGCGCTGCGCGTGGGCGCGATTGATGAAGTCACGGTATCCACCAGCAATTTGACCGCAGATGCAGCAGCCGAAGGCGCCGTGACGCTGCGCTTCACCACCAAGCGCGGCACGAACCAGTTCCATGGCAGCGCTTTCTGGGAAGCATATAACAGCGCTTTCAATGCCAACAGTTTCGGGAACGATGCGCTATTGGCCGCCGGCTTAACGGCTCAGGGCAGGAAGCAACCCTTTCACACGAACGACTTTGGCGGGAACATTGGTGGGCCGATCATCAGGAACAAGCTGTTTTTCTTCGGCAATTTCGAATGGGAGAATCAGCCCAGCACAGCCCTTTTCACAGAGGGCGTGTTGACGACGGGCGCGCAGGCGGGCAATTTCACCTACACTCGCGCTGATAACGGTCAGCAGCAAACCGTAAACCTTTACAATATAGCCGCTGGATACGCTCCCTCGCACGCCAGTGCCAATATCTCGTCGACCCCCAACGCGAACGTGCAAGCGGTGTTGAATGAGATCAATACCCTGGCGCAGAAAGGCACTCTGGCACCGAATAACACCGACCCCTACCTGGCGAGTTTGCAAAACACCCTGAGTTTCACAGCTCCGCAAAATACCAAGCAGCGCTGGCCTACGGCACGCATCGACTACTTGCCCACTCAGAAAATAACTTGGCACACCTCCTACGATCTCTACTGGCGCACGTATCCGAGGACGCCGGTGTATCCGGACTCTCCGATTCAGGAGAACGGTTTTCAGTCCTCCTATTCAACGTTTGCAACCGGCCTGGATTGGACCATCAACTCGCATCTGATCAATCAGACAAACTTCGGAATCCTTAACACGCAGGAGCGGGCACAGCCAGGTAACACTTTCGATGCGTTCAAAGGCATTAACTTTTTGCCGAGCGCTCCTTCGTTCGTGAATGGACCCCAAGCATTCACACCTCCGGTTCCGGATAGCAGTAGCATTCTTCCCGAGCCGCGCAACAACCCGGTGTGGGATTTCACCGACAACGTGACGTGGACACACGCTAACCATACGTTTACCTTCGGTGGTCACTACCGCTTCTCCAACCAGCATGACGTCAACACACAACCACCAGTGGCACAGAACCTTGGCATATCGGCCAACGACAATGGGGCGTCGGCCATGTTCAATACCAGCCCCGTGGCGGGGTGCACAACCGACACGCAGGGATGCTTCCCCGGCGGACTTTCCACCGCCAACAACAATCAAGCTTTCGTGAATGCCCAGGCCCTGTATTCCACCTTGACTGGTCGTGTGGCATCCATCTCGGGCTTCATTCCGCTCGACACTGGCAGCAAGACGTATCTTTCCGGCGGCGTTACGAGCATTAAAGAGAAACAGAGTATCGGCGGCGTCTACTTCCAGGATGGATGGAAGGTCACGCCTCGCCTCTCTTTGAATTATGGCTTCCGGTGGCAGTTCTCGTCAGCATTGTTAAACACGAACAACTATTTCAATAGTCCCACGCTAAGCGATCTGTTCGGCCCATCGACCGGTCTGTTTGAGCCGGGCGCGCTCAACGGCAAGCTCAATCCCATGTTGCAGCTTCGCCCTTCGGGCTACAGCGGCGACTACAAGCAACCGGCGCCAAACTTTGGATTTGCATGGAATCCGAATTTTGACGATGGATTTCTACACAAGTTGGCGGGAGGGGACAATCTCGTAATCCGGGGTGGGTTTGCGATCAATCGTTACGATGAGGGATGGATTCCCTGGGAGAACGTTGCGACCGGTTCGATTTCGAATCAAACCGTCTCCCTGAACCCAGGACAATTTGTACCGGGCACGATTGCGTTCGACCCGGTGGGCACATCATTGCCATCGCTAAACCCGGTGCCGGGGTCCTTCACTTTGCCCATGCCGGAAGCCAGTCTGACTTTTACCCGCGATGGCACGTTCAGTACCGTCGACCCTAAGATTCGGACACCATACATTGAGAGTTGGACGTTCGGATTTGAGCGAAAAATGGCGGGAAACTGGGCCCTTGACGTGAACTATGTGGGCAACCACTCGGTCCACATGTGGGAAGCCTATGATTTGAATGAAGTGAACATCTTTCAGAAGGCGAACGGGTTCACGTCGTTTCTGCAGGACTTTACCAATGCCCAAGCGAACCTGGCCGCAAGTGGAGGAACGACCTTTGCGGGCCCAAATCCGACACCGATTCTTAGTCAGGCTTTCGGTCCGGTAGGCCCCAGTTCACCGTTCCAAGACCCGCACAACCTGTTTCTGGTTCAAACCGGTCAAGCGGGAGCTCTCGCTGGCGCGATCACCCAAAATCCAACGTTCTTCTGTAACCTGGTGGGAAACACCTTTTCACCTTGTGTGATTCAGGGGTACGTCAGCAGCAGCACTGCCCCTCAACCATTGGCCTATCCCATCAATTTCTTCCAGGTTAATCCTTACTCGGGAGGCCAAGCTCTGACCCTACTCTCCGATCCCGGTTCAGCCTCGTACAACGGTTTGCAGATTCAGGTGAAGCATCCGTCCCGTCACGGACTGAATTTCATGGGGAATTACACCTACAGCCATTCTTTGACCAACCGTTATCTAGGTGACTATTTCCAGGCCGACGGTGCGCTGGTTGACTTCACAACTTTGCGCGACATGAGGCTCAATCGAGTGCCTTCCCCCTACGACCTGCGCCATGTGTTTAAAGCCTATTTCAACTATGAACTCCCGTTTGGAAGAGGAAAGTCGCTCAGGACAGGGAATTCGATCGTCGACAACGTCATAGGAGGATGGACACTCGGGAGCATCGTTGCGGCACAGACCGGACGCAATTTCAAGCTTGCCGGGGGCGTAAACACCTTCAATTACTGGGACGGACCGACCCCAGCCAACGCCAACGGAACTCCTGCGGGCATACTCAACTACGTGCCCAACGAAAATGACTCGGGGGTAACGCTGAACGGAATCACGGTGTCCCAACTGCAGAGCAAGGTCGGGGTTTACTCCACCGGAAACCCGAACGTTCCGGTCTCTGTTCTCCCACAGAGCCTGTTCGGCCCAGGCGGAGCGATTCAGCCGTCTTCCACTCCGGGCCAACTGGGTAGCGCCGTCTTCCTGAAGGGCCCCAGGTTGTTCAACATCGACATCTCAATCATCAAGGTCATTCCAATCACAGAGCGTTTGAGAATGAACATCTATGCGGAGATGTTGAACGCGTTCAACCATCCGAACTTCAACTTTACGGATGGGTATTCGTTCGGCACCAACAACCCAGCCCAGTACTTGCTTGTAAACAGCGCGCCCTACGCCCCGGGCACAGTTGGACAAAACGGAAACCGGCAAATTCAGTTCCGAATGCAGGTGGCATTCTAGGAGGTGGCGAGGAGCCATCGCCTTGACCACGCATTCGAACTGGCGGGCGTTTTGCTGTGAGTGGAATGAGTCCGAAGTTCGTCCTCCCATCACACTAGGCAGGGGGAAGTAGCCGTCGCAAAATGGCCGTGACCCCATCGCGCTGGCAACCGGTAGCAGAGGAACTCGAGCACTGGAGGCAGTCAATGTCCATCCGTCGAGCGTTGAGGCCCAGTATTTTAGCGGTCCTTGGGCTTGGCATCGTAGTTCTCGCTTTTTCGATTCCACCTGCGGTGCGATCGCGAGCTAACCAAAAGAAAGAAGGAATACTGCTCCCAGGCGCCGTGCTGGTACACACGGCGCTGAAACACGACCTTTCTCCTCCCCTGGCCTCGCAGAAGGCCTCTCCCGATGAACGTGCAGCGTTTGACTGCGAAGGATTCAACTGCGGGACGTCCCCCAGTGCCTCGCCTGATGATCCAGAGGCTGGCCAGGAAAGACCACCGGAACCCATTCCTCCGCCCACCCCTGCGCCAACTTTGAGTGCTGCCGGCATCGCTGTTGAACAGACGTCGCAGGGACCGCGGCCCGCGGCACCCGTGCTTGATAGCTTCGACGGGTTGGGCGCGGGATTTGAGGGACCGCAAGGCACAAGCAGTTTTCGCAATCCGTCAGACAACAGCCTGGCGGTCGGTCCGGATCACATCGTGCAGACTGTCAATACGAGATTGGCGGTTTATTCGAAAAAGGGAAAAAAATACGACAACACTGGAACTGTATTGTATGGGCCGGTGCCTACGAAAGCGGTGTGGGCAGGATTCGGTGGCGTGTGTGAGGCGCGCAGCAACGGCGACGTCGTGGTCCGCTACGACCAACTTGCTGGGAGATGGTTGATCGTAATGCCGATATTTTCTCGGATTGCGCCTGGTGAATTTCTCGAGAAGCCCGCTCAGGATCGCGGCGAGGCAGTTCCCCCCGGCCGGCTTGCGAAGTCCGGAGAGCGGTCTTCACCGGGTCCTGCTGCGGCTCCACCAGCGAATCCGCCACAGCCTCCTGCCCCCGAGCACAAGCCGTCCGAAGTCAAGGAGGGAGTTTGGGGCATGTGCTATGCGGTCAGCACGGGTCCGAATCCGCTCGGCACGTATTATCGCTACGCGTTCGAACGGAAATTGTTCCCTGATTACCCCCGTCCAGCCGTTTGGACGGATGGCTACTACGTGCCAAGCAGCACCGGCGATGACGTCATTCAGAAGCACGCATGCATTGTAGATCGCGCGAAAATGCTGCTGGGACAGCCCGCCACGGAGCAATGCATCATCATCGACGGAGTAAATTTTCTGAACAACGCCGACATTGATGGCCAGAAAGCACCATCGGCGGGGACTCCGAACATGATGATGGCGGCCGGCGGTACACAGCTCAAGAATATCTTCGATGACGATGCGATCTACTTCTGGAAAGTTCATGTCGACTGGAGTAATCCAGCCAACACAAAAGCGGATGGCCCGGTAAAAATCAAGGTTGCGCCATATCATTACCTGTGCAACGGTCAGCTGTCCAGTTGCGTGCCCCAACCGAACACCGAACGTAGGCTCGACGTCCAGGGTGACAAAATCATGCAACGACTTGTCTACCGCAAAGTTGCCGGTCACGAATCGATCGTTGCAGCGCACTCAGTTGCAACCCAAGGTGGTGGCGGAGGCGTGCGTTGGTACGAGTTCCGGCTTAACAAGAAGGGCGATCCCGAGTTGTATCAGCAAGGCACATATGCGCCGGAAGGCTTCTACCGCTGGATGCCCAGCATCACGATGGACAAGCAGGGTGACGTCGGCGTCGGATACTCGTTCGGCGGGACCCCGAATTTTGCCGGGTTGCGCTTTGCGGCGCGTCGGGCCGGCGATGAGAAGGGTCGGTTAACGTTACACGAATCCGTGCTCGCTAAAGGAGAGGCGTCTCAGACAAACACTCTGCGCTGGGAGGATTACACGACGACAGCGATGGACCCCAGCGATGATTGCACGTTCTGGTATGTCGGAGATTATCTGAAAGTAGGGGACACCGGCTACCGGACCAGGATTGGTTCGTTCCGTTTGCCCAATTGCAAGGGCGGACGCTAAGAGTGGTCGGCATGTGGAGCGTGACGTTCTGGACTTGAGTTCTGAACTAGATCTTTGCCAGATCACGCCGAGGTCCCATGTACAAGCACACCAGCTGTTTCCTGCGAAGCGGGATTCTATCCGTATGCGGCTTTCTCCTGTGTTCGAACCCGTCATTTCCTCAGCAGGAGGACGTTGAATCAGGGCGCTCGATCGGCAAGGTGTCGACCAGTGGCGACCTGATCGTCATGGAATTGGATGATGGGGCGCTGGGGAAAGCGAACCCCTTTGATCTCGCCGGTCGCACAGTGCGATTTACTCCAGGGCGTTCCGGCTATCGTGTCGAGACTGGGGCCCTGCGGTGGGATTCGGACTTCGGGCCGGAAACCGCCGGTGTTGAAGTTACTCTCCACCAGTTCGACTTTCCATTCTCCGGTCAGCAGTGGAAGTCGTTTCTCGTGGGCAGAACTGGATCGATCAGCTTTGGCAAACGAGAAAAGGATGAGAACTCTCAGCGCAGCGAGCAGCGCGGGGGAGGAGTGTCGATCGGTCGATTTGACCCGTTGGCCGAGGCAGCCGGAACACTGATCGATAGCGCTCCAGCCATCTGTGTGTTTTTCAAGCCTCGGACGTCAGGGCCTCATTACGTGAAGGAACTGGTGGATCATGTGGTCATCACTTGGGATCTCACGGAGCCGTTCGGGAATATCCAGGATTTTACCTGGTTCAAGACGATCAATCGCTTTCAGGCCGTGCTCTATCGCGATGGATCGATTGAGATGTCATACAAAGAACTCGTCGCCAAAGATGCCATTGTTGGCGTCTACCCTTCGCTCGTGGGCGGGGAAAAGCCTTTGGCGGTGCTCAGTGCCGAACCGCATCCGGAGGTGGCCGCGCACTTGGATGTCCGCAATCTTAAGCTCTCGGTCATTGACGGTATTCTTTTGAAGGTCACGTTCGAGACGCGCGGACCGGTGTTGCCCGAAGGGGATCCAGGGGTGGACGGCATTGCGTACCGCATCTTGTTTGATGCGCACCAACCACTTCCCACGAGCGCAGATCCAGCCCGTTCAACGTTGGTTTGGACAGCGCGAGGAATTGCGCCGTACCGGCGTTCATCGACGAAGTATATTGCATTTGGACCTGGCGCATTGCGAAGGGTGAAGGTGACCGGCAATACGGTCACGCTGCAAGGGATACTACCGGCAATGCTCCGCGGAGTCGATCAGGTCGCCGTCTCCGCTGAGGTCGTTGCGCCTGGAAGCCACGAGGCGACTGAGCGGGTACTTTCTCATGCAGTTCGGTTCTCGGGGATTCACAATCCTGAGGTTCATCTTTCGTCCTTGACGCGCAAGGACGGTCCATTTTCGGTCGTGTACGAATCGTTCCATTACCTTGCCTTGCCCAAACCACAGGATCTCTCCTGCACGGTAATCAAGCAACTCGGCGACAAATTCGATTTTCTGGCTTACTACTCCGATTTCCGCATCGATAATCAGGAAGCGGGCACTCCAAGTGACGGCCCTGAAGGAGGGAATGTGAGCGGGGTCGGCGCGCCACAGCACGATCTTGCGAGCTACTGCACCCAAGGCAGGTTTCAGTGGGAGTACGTACAGCCCGTATATGTCGGATCGAACCAAATGCAGGAACGACCGCCCGAGGGCGCTGCGGCGGGTAGCGATCATGACATCACTTTTTACGCAGACCAACTCGCAGAGAGTTCACCGGACGGGAAGATGCTTCCCTACAACTACGCAATGTCGCAGCTTGGGCATGAGATGGGCCACCGCTGGGCTGCTTTTGTCTCAGCGAAAGTAAGTGGTGAAATCATTCCCCTGGGCCCAGTTCATTGGGCTCGAGGGCTGCAAGCGCAGGTTGCATTCCCCTACCAGCGGCCCACCGAGGCATCCGCCATGGGAGGTGGCGTCTGGCAGGACAACTTCGATGGAACCTACACGCAGCTTGATGATGACTACTACGTACCCGCGACGGGCTATTCCTATCTCGACCTCTACCTCATGGGCCTGATCTCGGTCGCAGAGGTGCCGGACTTCTTTATCTTGAGGAACCTGGCGCCCGCGGGAAAAGACCCAAACGGGCGCCCCCTCTTCAAGGCGGATCGAACGAAGGTGACGATTCAAGACGTGATTGCCGCCGAAGGGCCGCGCTTACCAGATGTTGATCACTCGCAAAGGAAGTTCAATACCGGGTTCGTCATCGTAGTCGAGCACGGGCAAATTCCAACCCACGATCTCGTCGAGCGAGCTAACGACATTCGACAGCGATGGATCGAGTACTGGGAGACGACAACCGGACATCGTACCTCGATGACAACCAATCTACGCTAAGCTTCCGCGGACGCGCCGGAACGATCGCGACTGGTTGCGGTACCCACGACGGGTGAAGTTAAGACAACAAAACGAGGGTGACACGGATCAGGCGAAGGGGCCCTGCGATGAACTAGCCTCTCTCCTCACACTGACGTAGATCCGGTTGCACGCTGGCCGAGACTCAAGCCATCTTGTTTTGCGTCAATGCACCGCACAAGGGTACGCTCAAGTCTCGCGGAGGCATATCTGCCGATCCTCCCGGTTGGAAGTTACAATCCAAAGTGGCGGCCTGAAGAAGGTTGGGCGAATCGGAACTCTGTATGGCGCAACATGGATTTATGAATCCTCCGCCATTCTATGAGATTCGCCACTCGAGGAGCCCGAACTCACGCCATTGTGTATCTTTCTCAATAAACATGGCCGCCGGCGGACCGATTTGGCCGGCTCTATAGAATTTGGTTGCGGGCTCTACTTCTAGACGCATCGCAGCCGTTGTCACAGGCGCGAAACTAACTGCATTAAATTTGTCTTTGGCCACGACATAGGGCGCGACGTTCGCGACCGGCTTCCAGGCGTCCCCGTCCTTATATAGGACGCGCCAGGATGTGGGCACGCGGCAGAATCGCCGGTCGTCGAACCAATAGACTTGCGCAGACGACACCTTCGCTGGCGATTTGAATTCGTATTCAACCCATGCCGCGGTTCCGGGCTCGGGCCGCATCCTGAAATACAAATAAGACTCGTCGGCGGAACTGATTGGTTCCTTGCCGTCATAGAGGGCGCGAATGTCATCGTTCTGATCGTTGTAGCCCGTCCAGACTTTTTGGACTCCACCCGAGGAGCGAACCGCCTGTATGGGATCAGGAGGCAGAGGCGCGACCCATGCTTTTTGTAGTTCGCTGGACATCCAAACTGCCATCTCCCCCGGTCCGCGATTGGACCAGGCAAGATACGGAATCGCCACCAGTTGATGGGGCTGCCGCTTCAGCTCGCTGGTATCGTCCTCCCGTCGCAACGCTTCGACATTGCCGGTCACAACCTGGACGCCGTTCAGCAGCTCAGGACGCCAACGGCTCTCGAACTTAGCGTTTTCGGGAACGATCAGGTTTAAGGCGTGTCCGTTGTTGTCCGGCCACTCCGCGCAATACACCAGCGGACCGCGTTGCAAGGCCACCATGCCGCGATCTTCCTGCACCTGAGCATTGGCCTTCACGCGGCGCACGGGCATGGGCAAATGCAACTGAACCTGATCTCCCCTTGCCCATTTTCGTTCGATGTGGGCATAGCCGCGTTCCATTTTTAACTCGACAGGCCGGCCATTCACGTTGAGAGCCGGTATCGCCTCGCCCTTGTCCGTGTATTCATAGAGGTCGCCAGGAAGGACTTCATTCCGCGCCCAACCTGGAATGCGCACCAGCAAGGTGAATGGTTCGGCTCGCTCGGGGTTGAGGCGGATGCTGACCTCTCCTTCCCACGGATATCGAGTCTCCTGTTGAATGGCAACGGTGTTTCCACCGGGGAGCCTCACCTTTGCATTGCTGCCAACGAAGAGGTTGACGTAAACCGAATCGGAGGACTGCGCATAGATGTAGCTCCCCAGGGAAGCCATAAGGCGCACTACATTCGGTGGGCAGCAGGGAACGTCAATCCACTCGAAGCGTTCGTAGCTGCCGAAGGAACGTAAAGGATTCTGATAGAAGAAACGATCCCCCTTGAGCGAAACGCCATCCGCGAATCCGTTGTAAAGAACCCTCTCCAGCACATCGATGTACTTGGCGTCCTCATGCAATTGGAACATGCGCTGATTCCACACAATATTTCCGTAGGCGGCACAAGTCTCGTTCCAAGCGCTGAGATTGGGAAGCTCATAAGCGCTGCCGAATTGCTCATGAAAACGAATGGACCCGATGCTCCCGGTCAAATAGAGCTTGTGATGGACAACGTCTTCCCAGATCTTGTCCGCCGCTTCCTGGTACTCCCGCCTTCCCGTTAGCGCCGCGAGATCGGTGAGGGGGATATATAAGAACGTGGCGCGAACGCAGTGGCCTACGGCTTTGTCCTGTTTCACCACAGGTTCGTGGTCCTGCGCATAAGTGCGGTCAATCGCATATTCGCCAGCTCGGGGATAGCCGTCTTTGCCACGTCCATCCATTAAGAACTTGGCAAGCTTCAAATATTCTTCGCCGCCGGTGTGACGGTAAAGCTCGAGCAATCCGATTTTCTGGCCTTCGTGTTCGGAGATGTAGTCTCGTTTGCCGGGCCCGAAGTTCGCATCAATTACTTTGCCGTCCTCGAGCGCAGCATCAAGCATCTTCCGCTTGCCGGTAGTGGCATAGTAGGCGACTGCGGCCTCCAAAAAATGACCAGACACCCGAACCGCCTTATCAGGATCGGCCAGGCGCGGGGCCAGCTGCGTAACGAGCTTGTCGATCACTTGATCCACGTATTCCTCAAGTTTGGGATCAGGACGCTTGGCCAACATGTAGGCAGCCGCTTCAATCAGTTTGGGGCTGCCAAAATCTTCGAACTCCTCCATCTTCTTGAAGCAGTGCCATATGGAAACATTGCGATTCACTTCCATGCGCGGCGCCCAGAAATCGTCGAGAATGTCGACCTGGGTGAGAGGCACTGGCTTCACGGTGTAGTCCCTTGCAGTCCACGCCAGGGTGTCGAGCACTCTTAAGAGGCGAATGCCTGGAACCAGATAACAGGTCGAGAGCAGCAGGGAACGGCGAGTAACTTTGTGGTCCGTAAAGATGCTCATTGCTCCTCCGCAAGAAGGCAGACTCGAGGGTAGCGGGCGCGCATTAGATGGCAAGCATTTGAGATTGCAAACAACATCGGGCGGCCAAAAGAAAGTTTCGATGAAGCACTCAACGATGGCCGGGGTCGTGAGTCATCGAGGAGCGCGATGGAGGTCATGACGTCAACGGGTCTCCTGCGTGCGACCCGCCCTGCCCCGTAACCCAAAGTAGATGGGAATCCCCGATATCACGATGAGCAGGCCAGGCCACGTGGTGGCGGGCCGATATGCGAACAGGACGAAAAGAATCGCACTGGCGGCAAGGATATAAAGGCTGGGCACCATTGGATATCCGAATGTGCGATAAGGCCGATCCGCGTCGGGCCGGATGATTCGCAAGCGGAAGACTCCCGCAACTGTGAGCACATAAAAAATCAGAGCCGCAGAAATTACATACTCCAGCAGGCTGTTGTAAAGGTTCCCCCAAAGTTGAGTGCCAGGGTCATAGGTGCGCGGCAACACCAGACAGGTTGCCCACAACCCTTGCAACGCCAGAGATGAGGCGGGTACGTGCGCCGCGTTCAACTTGCCGGCAAACGGGAAGAAAAGTTTCTGTCGCGCCATCGCGTAGTAGACACGAGCCCCGGTCAGGGTCAACGCATTGATAGTCCCGAAGGTGGAGATCATGATGGCGGCGGCCATGACCGTAACTCCGATTCCGGGGAAAATAGCATTTAGCGTCGCAGTTCCCACGCGATCGGAGGGCGCGCTTTGAATGGCCTGCAAGGGAAGGGTGACCAGATACGCGACGTTGGCAAGAATGTACAGGGTGATCACAACGATGGTGCCGATGACCATTGCGCGCGTGACGTTGCGCTCTGGTTGCTTCACTTCACCCGCAGCGAAAGCGATGTTGTGCCAGGAATCAGCGGAAAACAACGATCCAGTTTGGCTCAGGCAGATGGCGATGAACAAGCCCCAGACTGCCGTTATGCCGAGTCCTGCCGGGGAATCGAAACCCGGGGTGTGCCAAGGATGGCTGAAGTTAGCATGCAATGCCGCCGAGTTGCGTCCCAATAAGATGCCCAGCAGGATCAGGGCACTCAATGCGCCTGTCTTGGCGACGGTAAACACATTCTGGATGAGTTTGCCGTAACCTAACCCCAGCGTATTACTCAGGGTAAGAAAGGTGATTACGCCGATGGCGAGCAACTGCGCGGTCGAGAGAGAAACCGCGTAGTGGCTCGAGATATGAACCGGGGAGAGAAGGTAGTGGTCCTCTGAAATCGTGGGCCAGAGGACGCCGGAGAAGCGGGCGAAGGCCACCGCGACTGCGGCGATCGTTCCTGTCTCGATAACCGAGAACAGGGTCCAGCCGTAGAGGAAACCTGCCAGCGGAGAATAAGCTTCGCGCAGGTAGACATACATGCCGCCGGCGTACGGCATCATGCCCGACAACTCACCGTATGACAGGGCGCCGGCAATGGTCAGTGCACCGGCAACGACCCAGGCGACCAGCAGCCACCCTGTGCTTCCGATCTGGCGGGACATTTCGGCCGGAACGATGAAGATGCCGGAGCCTATCATCGCTCCCACAACCAGCATCACAGAATCAAATAAACCTAAGCCACGAGCGAAGTTACGGTTGTCAGGTGAGGGTGATTCCGGATCGGAGGGCGTAAGCTTATCGGTCAAGAGGGCGGCCTGATTTGGAGATTTGGGCCTGAAGATTGCATATTATATCCATCAAATACGCAGCGCCATTGAATATTGATATCCAATACTTAGAGTCATAGTGTAAGGAGGCGTCAGACTTCTGATACCAATGGCATTCCCGCCAGCGCGAACGGTCCATACATCGGCGCTGCTGAGATAACGGCTCGGCCTCACTCGAACCTAGCTCCTCTGCCAAATTCGGCCAGTCGAAGCTGTCTCGTAGCGCCATCAATCTCGATTGTGACTGCCGGTACCAGCAGGGAATTGTCCGGTTTTGCACCAAGCGGGATCGACGCATTGTCACGACTATCCGTCAGGCCCTCGTCACGCTGGCGAGCAGGACCGTCTTCACGCTAAAGGGTGTTTGTAGACAATATAGGATATGCTAGAGCGTTTTTTGGCTTTGGTTCCGATCACAGGTTCTTGAGAGGAGTCACAAGAATGGGCTTGGGAACGACCCCTGAATCTGCAATCCCGCGCCAGTCCTTGCCTTCGGCGGTGGCCGACAAGTTACGCGACCGAATCATTCGTGGGGAAATCGCGGAGGGCACGCAGCTTCGCCAGGATGCCATCGCGACCCAATATCAAGTCAGCCGAGTTCCGGTTCGCGAAGCTCTGCGGCAACTGGAAGCTGAGGGCTTAATCACAATCGTTCCCAACCGCGGGGCGGTGGTCCCGGCGCTTTCCCCAGATGATATCGAAGAACTCTTTTCCATTCGCTCCCTGCTCGAACCTGAGGTTCTGAAGCGCTCGATTCCTCACTTGACCGAGGAAGATTTTTCGCAAGCGGAAGCGATCCTGAAAACTTTTGTGAACGAGCTCCGCCGCGACGATCACGTTTCCAGTTGGGGACGCCTGAACTGGCAGTTTCACTCCACGCTGTACTCGAAAGCCAACCAACCGCGTTTCATGGTAACGATCCGGAACATCAACAACAGCGGCGAACGCTACACCCGCCTGCAGTTGTACCTGACCCACGGCATCCAGAGGGCCAATGAAGAACACCGCCGACTTCTGGAATTGTGCCGGGAGCGCGACGTTGCTGCCGCCTGCAAACTGTTGCGCGAACATATTGAGTACGCCCGTCAGTCTCTCAAGCAGGTGTTGCACGAACGGCGCGAATCCACCGAGCAGGCGGAAGAGAACAACCGGCCGCCGCGTTAGGACGAGCCAAAACTTTACGGCCAGCCTGGAACGACCGGAGCGGAACGGCCGCTCCCGTCGCAGACGCATCAGATCTTCCGTCGCCCGACATTCTGTCAACCTCGCTCCGCAACAATCTCAAACTTCTTCTCTCCACCCGTTGCGATGATGACGGTATCTCCGTGCGGACCAGCGAGTTTGACGGCGCGGCCATTCACGGTAACGCTTCGCAACTTCATTTCTGCTGGTAACCGAAGCTTGAAATTTACTTCCGCCGGCGCTTTGGCTCCGGCGAAATCAACCTGCCCGACGACCGCGCCAGTTTCAGGCTTCGCCTGCAGTGTGAAGCTGACCCGGCCCCATCGGGTAGGAGCCCGCTCAATGCTAATTTTCTTTCCGGACACCACCCACTGTCGCGGAACGCCCTTGGCCAGGTTGAGCCGGTCTTCGTCAGAATCTTCGAGCACCAGCATCCCGCGTGCGATGAGCGGAATGGTTTGTTGCGCGGGAATGCAGTACAACGCCGAATCCCCAGTAATACCTGTCACCTCGCCGGCCGTCCAGCTACCCCGCGTGTGGCCGTGATAGCGGTGCGCGTAGAGAAACAGCAGGAATTCTTCGATACGGTCCAGCCGAAGCAGCATTTGCGCGTACCCGTAGGAAATGAAGCCGAGAATCTCGCGTCCGTCGTCGTGGACTCCGCCCACGTTGGCTACGACTCCGACCGTCGTCGCCCCGTAGGCGCGCATGCAGTCGATCACAAGATTCGCCAAGTTTGCAGGCAACACGTCGGCCTGCAGTAATTCGGCGTAGGCACGATGCGGCCATTGCTGCGGGCTGGGCCTTTCTGTCTGCAGCGACTCGCGAAAGGTGAGCATGGTTCCGGGGAACAATCCTATGTAGGGCGGCGTTTTGTCGCTTTGGATGTTCTTTTCAATGCTTTCGACCGTGCGGCGACGCAGGGTCTGGCCCCGTTTCGACCAGTCGGCGGCGAGTTTCCCCATGCCCGCCGCTGGTTGATTGCGTCCCAGTTCCGTCCAGGTCTTAGCGATGTCGTTGAAGCCTCGAGCCGCGAAAGCGCTGTTGGCATAGTAGGCCTGCCAGTAGAGCGATGGATCCTCCATCAGGCACGAATCGGACTCGCTCCATCCGCGGATCAACCCGTGCGCGGCATGGTCCTGCGGCAGGCTCAAACTCTCGTCGTGCATGTCGGCCAACAGCTTAGCTGTGGCTTCGATCTTCGCCCGGTGCTTCAACAGCAGCGAAGTGTCGCCACTGTAGTTGAAGTATCGAGCCAGCAGCGAGAGGGTCATCCCGAACTGCGCGGTTTCCGGACCGCGCATATCAATCATGCCTTTCGAGTCGACGAAGTCGGTGAAGTAATTATCGATGTACACCTTCGCCGTTTCCAGCCGTCCCCACTCCATGTTGGTATAGATTGCGCTGGTGAAGATGTCCTGAAAGGCGTCGTATTCCGAGCCGCCGTAATCACGATCCACCGCGCCGTACTTGGGATAAATTCCTCCCGGCCGGGTCATCAACTCCTTGGCGAAGGCATGCTTGGTCAAACCCACCCAACCCCGGTCAGGAAGCGTCACCGGCGTCATTTCATGCAACTGCCGGTCCCAATACTCGGCGAAGTCCAGCAGCGCCGAATAGAACTCCTCGGGCTGTGGATCCTTGCGAGCCGGGGGAAACGCCGGATAACTCCGGCCATAGGCCACCTTGGTCACCTTGCCATCTTCGATCCGCGCCGTGCGGTGCCAGGTGTGGACGATGTATTTGGTCGTATTTACGCCGACATCGCCAAACACAACCACTTCCCAATACGCGCGCTCGGATAGCGGAATGACTTTGCGGACGGCCGGCATCCAGCCTCCCACCAAGCCGTCGTAGACCTTGCCCTGCTCCACCGCCTGGTGAAGTTCGGGTGCGTACTGAGCCGGATGGTAGGTACGCGTGCTTCCGCTGCGGTACACCGGGGTGACGTCGTAAGCCTCTTTGGTTCCGACGAACGTCGTCCAGTTGCGGGGATTCTTATCGGTGGACGCCATCGGGGAAGCCACCGACTTCACCGCTTCAGGGTCGGGATCGCCGTCCTTCAGCGCGCGATCGCCGAGCAGATGGTCGGCCAGCAAGTCCGCCGGCGCCAATGAGACCTCTTTCAGCGTGAGGCCAAGGTATGGACTGCCCTCCGCCATGGACGCTTCTGCGCTTTTGGAGAGTTCCCGCATTTCTCCGCCGGAAGACACGAAGACAATGGATCCATCGCGCGCTCGCAAATCCTCGTATACCTTCCATGGCACGGCGCGCCGTTTGAACTCGCAGACGAGCGTGTACCCGTCGGTCGATACCGGCGTGCCGGCTGCCGGACCCCTCACAATCGCCGTGGGTTCCGAATCCGCTGCGACCGTACCATCTCCTAAGACCTCGAGGCTTGCGGCAGCCGCTGCCATTGCCTGCAAGAAGTGACGTCGGTCCATATTCACCCCCGTTCTAGCTCACCCGAAAGAAACCGATTCGCAGACTACCGCCGTCGCCGTCGGGGAGTCGGAGGGCGCGGAGGCTCCCGGTCCTCTTTGATCTCAAAATTGGCCGGCGGCGTGACGCCCAGCAGGTGCTCGACGAGGTAATCCCAGCGTCGCCGCACCAGGTAGAGGGCGTGGTCGCCGCTTTCTCCGTGATACATATTGGGCACCAACAGCATGTCGAAATTCTTATTAGCTTTCATCAACGCATCGGCGAAGCGCATCGTTCCGACCGGGTGCACGTTCTCGTCAATGTCGCCGTGCTCGAGTAGCAGGTGCCCCTGCAGACGATCGGCCATCGTCACATTGGATTGCGCAACGTAGTCATCCCCGATCGGGTAGCCCTGATAGGCTTCGTTCCACCAGGCTTTGTCCAGCCGAGCGTCGTGATCTCCAGAGATGGAAACACAAACCCTGTAGAACTCGGGATGCACCAGCATCGCGTGGGAAGAACCGTATCCCCCTGCGGAGGTGCCGAAAATCCCGACGCGGGTGATGTCCATATATGGATAGCGCGCAGCCATTTGTTTGATCAAGGCAACGTGATCGTCAAACGAGCTGCCCAGGTTGTGGTAGGAAAAATTGTGGAAGGCGCGCGAGCGGCCTACAGTACCGCGGCCGTCCACCATGACGACAATGAAGCCCAATTCCGCCACCGACTGCAATCGGAGGCTGGCGGCAATCGTCTTGGGAACGAAGAAGCCGTGCGGGCCGGTGTAAACATGCTCGACGATGGGATACTTCTTCGAGGCATCGAAATTCGAGGGACGCCAGATCAAACCATAAATGTCGGTGGTGCCATCGAGAGCCTTGCCCTGAAAGGGCTCGGGAAATTTCCAATTCGCCTGGATCAACTCGCTGAAGTCCGCCTTCTCCAATACCTTCGTTTCGGCGCCATTGTCGGTGCGGCGTAATACTGACTGGCCCGGAAGATCGACCCGGGAATAGGAATCCACAAAGAACTTGCCGTCCGCGGAGAAGCTGACGGTATGGTTCGCATTCTCGGGGGTCAGCGACTGCAGGCCCTTGCCGTCAAAACCCGTCCGATAAAGATGAGTGAGATAAGGGTCCTCGTTTTTCTCGCGCCCGCTCGCCAGAAAATAGACCTGCCGATTTTTCTCGTCAACGTATGAGATTTCTCGCACCACCCAGGGCCCTTGGGTGATCTGATTTTCCAATTGCCCCGTCTTTCGGCCGTAGACGTAGAGGTGGTTCCATCCATCGCGCTCAGACGACCAGAGAATTTCCTGCGAGGGGTCGACAAAGCGGAAGAATGTCTCGCCGGGATCTACGTAGGGCTCGGCCTGCTCCCGCACCAGAACCTTTTGCTCGCCGGTTGCCGCATCCACCACGCGCAGTTCTTTCGCTTTGTATCCTCGCTCATCGTAGTCGTAGTTGAAACTCTTGCTGTCCCCGAACCACTCGAAGCCAGGGCCGTCCTGGAAGGGAAGTTCCAGCGGCGTCGTCTGCACATCGATGCGCTTACCCGACTGAATATCGAAGACAATCGGCTCCGCCTTGGCCAGCACTTCGCCCGGCAGGGGATAAACATAGGTGAAAGGGCGCGGCCGAAGCTGGTCCGGAGGGACGAACTGCAGGCTGGTGAAGTGTCCTGAGTTCCTGGAATCAATCCGGTAGGTGACTAGCTTCTTCGAATCCGGGGACCAGAAGACCGCCGCCGGTTGCTTCACGTCTTCCGTTCCCTGGTCAACCATCACGCGCAGCGAGGGGAGGGGAGTGGCGTAGTCATATGATGGGGCTCCGTCATGAGTTAACTGTAGGACCGTGCCGGTCGAGAGATCGCGCAGATAGAGGTTGTGCTCCGACACATACGCGGCGAAGCGTTTGTTGGGAGAAACTACTTCGTTGGGTTTCTCTTGGGTCGCGTCTTCCGACTTGCACTCATAGGTCGCGAGTTGACAAGTCCACTGCACGCCATCCAGCGAAAAGCGAATGGCCTTCCCGTTGTCCACAAAGTCGAAGTCCTGGAAGGGCAAGTCCGTGGGCGAGTAATCCTGCTTCGAGGCCTGGTTAAGCGCCGTAGCCAGGCGCGACTGATCGAAGGCGGGCCCGACGGTACCCTGTTCCGCGTCCACCAGAACGAAGTCTCCACCCTGCGCTGTGGCTCGGCGATACCAGAAGCGGTTGTTCTTCTCCACCCAATGCGGGGTTACATCGGCCGGAAAAGCGTGGTGACGCAAATTCCCTGGCAGAAACCGCTCCGCCCGTTGATAGTCCTCCAAAGTTCCTTGGGCCATAGCCGGCAGAGCCAACAGAAGCAGGGACGGCCCCACGAATCTCAGACCAGGAGTACGAGGCGTCATCTTTCAAAATCCTCTCTGGCCCACCCGTCGTGAGGCCAAAAAAAATTGCATTGGTCAGCCCCGCCATTTCTCACGGGCTGGCAAATGCATCTCGGCTTCGATCTGTCGCCCGACCCTGGTCCGCAGAACTCGATATTCGCTCTGAATTCGATTCGTCTCGACCAACAGAGTTTCGCTCGTCGCGATCTGCACGTCCTCATTCACCGCGCCGGCCCACGGGACCGGAGGCACACGGGTGCCATAGCAAACGTTTACCGGCTGGTTGGGGTTTGTATACTTTATTCGATGTCTTTGTCAACCAGAATTTCGTGATGTGGCAAATCGTAGTTTGGGCATCGTTCGAGCGCAGCTGCCCCTTCATCCTTAGTGTCTAACCGCCCGAGCAGAACTCGTCTTCAAGCAATCGGCTTCAGGCAACGCCTTCTTGCGGTAAGCTACAAATCTTGCCAATACTTCGCCCTGAACTTCGCTCGTGAAAACGATCCTGACCATCTCCCGCCGCGATTTGATGAAGGGCATCGGATCGGTGGGTGTCGTGCTCGCCACGGGGCCCGGCGCGTGGCCCGCGGTCGGACCCAGTCCCGTCAGCTTCGTCGACGTTGCTGGCGCAGCGGGGATTAGCTTTCGTCACGACAACGCCGCGTCCTCCGAGAAGTTCCTGATCGAAACCATGGGCGCAGGCTGCGGCTGGATCGACTACAACCAGGATGGCTTGGTTGATCTGTACCTGGTAAATGGCGCGACGACCGGCGCGTACCACCCCCGGCAGCCGCTGCGAAGCGCCCTTTACCGTAACAACGGCGATGGCACGTTCACCGAGGTCACGCCCGCCGCTGGGGTAGGCGCAGAGGGTCTGTTCGGAATGGGTGTAGCCGTGGGTGACTACGACAACGACGGCTTCCCCGATCTGCTCGTACTCGGCTATGGACGGTGCATTCTCTACCACAACAACGGTAACGGCACCTTCACCGACGTTACCGCACACGCAGGTGTGGAGAATTCCGGCCGCTGGGCGTCCAGCGCAGCATGGTTCGACTACGACAACGACGGCCGCCTTGACTTGATCATCGCCAACTATGTGGACTGGTCGCCGGAGCACAACTTCTATTGCGGGGACCGCGCTCCCGGCATGCGAAGCTATTGCCATCCCGACGACTTCCGCGGCCAGCCCCCGACTCTCTATCACAACAATGGAGACGGGACCTTCACCGACGTGAGCAAATCCTCGGGCTTGGGGGCGAAAGGCGGAAACGGCCTGGGGGTAGTGACCTTCGATTACGACAACGACGGCTGGCAGGACATCTTCATCGCGAACGATCACATGCCGAATTTTCTGTTTCACAATAATCGCGATGGCACTTTCCGTGAACTGGCCTACGCGGCGGGCGTCGCGGTCAGCGACGATGGGCAGTTCGAGGCGGGCATGGGAACCGATGCCGCGGACACGACCGGGAACGGGCGCATGGATCTGATCGTCACCCACCTGGATATGCAGTTGGCGCGGCTTTACCAGAATCTTGGGGACCAGATTTTTGACGACGCTACCTTCCGCTCAAGGCTTTCTTACGCCACTTACCACATGAGCGGCTTCGGCACGCGTTTCATGGACTACGACAACGACGGCATGCGCGACCTCTTTATGGCCAACGGCCACGTGCTCGACAACATCGAGCGCTACCACGCCCGCACGCAATACGCCGAGCCAAAACTGATGTTTCGTAACAGCGGGCATGGGATTTTTGAGAATGTCAGCGACCGCCTTGGGCCCGACTTCCAATTGGCGAAAGTCAGCCGAGGCGCCGCCATCGGCGACTTCGATAACGATGGCGACCTGGACATTCTGGTGAGCAACAACGGGCAGGCGCCCCAACTCCTGCGCAATGACGGCGGCAACACCAATCACTGGTTGGAGATTCTGCTGATTGGGACGAAGTCGAATCGCGACGGTGTCGGCGCGCGGGTGAAAGTGTCGGCCGGTGATCTCGTCCTCTACGACCAGCGAAAGGGAGGCATGAGTTACCAATCCGCCCAGGATCCTCGACTCCACTTTGGATTGGGTCACCGTTCTACAATCGACGGGGTTGAAATCACCTGGCCCAGCGGGATCGTAACCAAGCTCTCGAACCTGAAAAGTGATCAGATTGTCGCAGTGAAGGAAGGAACGGGAATTGTCGAGCGGCCGTTTCCTCGCGTGTCTTGGAAATAAGTATTCGCGCCGGGCGCCGAATCGTCAGGGATGCTCGGCCGCTTTCGATTGCCCCTCTTCAGACCCTGAATAGTCAGCTTTCCGGTCTCCGGGAGCAGACCTGATCTTCTCGGCCTTGGCTTGATTCAGGTTCGCAAGCACCGCCAGCATATTTTGCGCTTGCTGAAGATCGCCTCGCCTGCGATAGGCGGCAGCCAGATTCGAATAGACCGAAGCATTATTTGGATTGAGCTGCCTCGCTGTTTCCAAATGCGCAATCGCGTCGCCCAGCCGATTATCCAATAAAATAAGTTTGCCCAAGGCAAGTTGCGAACCGGCGTAGTTGGAGCGCTCGGCTACCGATTTCTCGAGAACCTCTTGCGCCTCCGTGAATTCGGGCTGCCCCGGTGAGATGCCAGAGCGCAGGAGTGCTTCGCCGAGGAGCGTCAGCAGTACGTAGTCGTGGTGTCCCTTTTTGACTCCCTCGCGCGCAGCGCGAACGGCCTCCAATACATCTCCTTCGAACATCGCCTTTTGCGTGGCGGCCACAAACGCAATATCAGTTTCAGGCGCGAGTCCGCGGGCCAGGTCGAAATCCCTGTTGCCGGCATCCAATTCATCCAGCAGCGCCAGAAACATCCCGCGCTGGTAGTGCAAGTGCGCAGAATTAGGCAAGTGATCCAATCCCAAGTCCACGACTTGCAGGCCAACCGTGTTTTCCTGCTTCGCCATGCATGCGTCGGCCACAAACAGGTACAGCTTCTCGTCCTCAGGCGCGAGCTTCGATGCCTCTTGCAACGCTTCCAGCGCCTTCTGGTTTTGTCCGTCGCCGACATACGCCTGGGCTAGCAGATTGTTGACATCTGCATTGTTATGTCCGGCAGCGCGAAGAGCAGTCAGAATCGGAATTGCTTGCTTAGGCTGGTCGGTTGCGACGAAGCACAGACCAAGGTTGAAGCTTGCAGCGTAGTCATTCGAAGCTCGTCCCCGGGCGGCGAGCAAATGCGGAATGGCCTCGGCAAACGAACCTGCCCGTGTGAGCGCGGTGCCCTTTTGCAGCTCCTCTTCAGCCTCAGAATCTGGGTTGCGGGCGGATCCGTCGATTGCGGCTTGAGGTTGTGAGGTTTGAGGCGTTTGGAATTGCCGGTTCGCCCCCTGTTGCGCCAATAAGCTGAGAGAGACAGATATCAGCGCAACTCCCGCGAGTGCAACCCGCAACCGACCGCCTACTTCCACTTCTCCCCTCCCTCCACAATCGCAAAGCAGCGTATCACGGCGCGGTAGGCGAATTTGGGTGGAAACCAAACTGGGTCGTGGCAGCTCTTTTACCTAGCCTTCCCGCATTCTCAGTGGCCAAACAGTGCGCCCCGCTTGCTCACTAAAACCGCGCCAGGACCCCTCCCAAGAAAGAGGCTGGAAACTTTTTCTTGACAAGCCCCGTGAATAAAGTATACAAAGCCCCCCATTAGTGGGCGCCAAGGGCTTGCAAACTCGCTCCCCCGAATGATCGAGCAAGGTGACGCTCAAGCGGTGCCACGTCGGCATTTGAAATAGGTCGATCGCACACTAGTTCTTACGCTCTCGGTTCCGGGTAGCGAGTGCGCGCCAATGGTGGAGTGGGTCCTCGTGGGGCGGATTAGATGGAACGAAAATTCCGGCCTTAGTCTAGGCAGCCGTAAGTGAATGTTGGCTCTCGATGGAGGGGGAAATATGTCTCAGAGCTTTTCTCGTCATCTGTCTCTCCGTGCGTTGTTGAGTCTGGGCATCCTCATTGGGTTTGGCGTCGGATCAACGTGGGCGCAGATCACCCAAGGAAGTATTTCCATCTCCGTCACTGATCCGAGCGGCGCTGTGATTACGGCTGCCGACGTGGTGCTTCAGGATCTTGCCACCAATGTGACCAGATCTGCGACAACCGGGTCGGCGGGATCGTACACCTTTGTGGGGCTGCCTACTGGAAACTACAAACTGACGATTACCAAGCCAGGCTTCGAGACCCAAGTGTTTGAATCGGTCACCGTTTCGGCGACTCGCGTGACCGACCTTAAAGCGGCGTTGAAAGTAGGTGCCCTGAACCAACAGGTGGTGGTCAGCGCAGAGGAAATCCCTGTCCTCGAGACCGATTCCAACGCCATCACCGGAACCATCGACATGCGGCAGGTTGAGGACTTGCCCCTGATAGGCCGGGATATCTCCTCCTTGTCCCAGCTCGTCCCGGGGTATGCCGGCGGCACTTGGAATGGCCTGCCCTACATGGCGACCGGAAACAACGTCGATGGGGTCGTGGGCACCACGCAGCGCATGAAGTTTGCCGGTGCCGCTACACCTCTGGTCCAAGCCCGCGTTGAGAACATGGAAGAAATGACCGTCCAGACCGACCAACTGAATATGAACACAGGTTACGGCATCTCAGACATGCAGGTGAATTTCGTCACCCGCCGCGGGAGCAACGCCTTTCATGGGCGCATCTATGAAGATTTTCGCAACACCGCTTTGAACGCCAATACCTGGCTGAACGACGCTTCGAACCTTAAAAAGAACCCGTTCATCCGAAATGAATTCGGCGGCAGCTTGGGCGGCGCTATTATTAAGGACAAGTTGTTCTTCTTTGGTACCTTCGCCATGGCCAAGCAGCCCAGCGGAGCCACCAACACCAACACAGTTATGAGCCCCCTGGCTCAGACGGGCGTTTTCACTTTTACCGACCTAGAGGGAACCCCCCCCAAATCGGTCACTCACACGGTCAACCTCCTTACGGATATAGCCGCTGGCGCCAGCGGACAGCCTGCCTGCTGCGGTCTTCCCACCGCGGTAAACCCGGCCGTTGCATCGATTTTCTCGAACATCTCCTCTTCCTTGTCCGCAGGTTCGGTTACTGCGAACTCCGACGCGAATTTGGTGGATGTGCACTTCGGGTATCGCACCCCTCTGACCCAGTATTTCCCGACGGTCCGCCTCGACTACAACATGCGGGATAACCTGCGGCTGTTTCTCTCCTGGAATATGACGAAGAGCAGTCAGCAGAATGGCGATATACCTCCGTTGCCCGGTTCGTTTTACTCGAAATTCGGCGGTACCAACAACTTCAAGTACTTCACGCAGGCGCTCGGTGTGGACTGGACGATCTCGAAATCGCTGCTCAACTCCTTCCGCGCTGGCTACCTGTACAACAGCGCCACTTACGGGTATGACCTGACTCCGGCGTGGCTGACGCAGCCCTCCATTAATTTTGCCTACGGCGCTTCCGGCGTGGAACTGAATAACTTGCCGGTCGGCACCTACTATCCGCTGTTCAATGCATCGGACAATGTGACCTGGCAGAAGGGCGCGCACACGGTAAGCTTCGGCTTCTCGTTCTTCCGCGAACAAGATCACTACTACAATTCACCAGCCGGATTCCCGTTCGTCCATATGGGTATCGACGCCAACGATCCTGCTGCAGCGGTATTCACGAACTACTTTGGCACGAACTTTCCGAACGCTTCCGCAAACGACTTGGCCCACGCAGAGAACATGTACGCAACGCTGGTGGGAAGAATCAGCGGTGTCGACCCTGGTGGCGCCGGCTTCCCGCTGGACCCCAAAACCAAACAGTACTCCACTTCAGTGGGAGCTTACTTCCTGGATGAACTCCAGCACGGCACGGGACTGTTCATCCAAGACGCCTGGCGCGCCAGGCCACACCTGACGATCAACGTAGGTCTGCGCTGGGATTTCACCAGTCCCTCCAAAGACCTAACCGTCGGGTATCACAGCGCGGACAATGTTGGCATCTGGGGGCCCTCTGGAATCGGGAACATCTTCAACCCAGGGTCTCTGACGTCGGATCCAAGCGGGCTGAACCCGCAATATCGAACCAGAAAGAGTGTCTACGACGGCTGGTACGTCACTCCGCAGCCCCAGTTGGGTATCTCCTGGAACCCCAACAAGACCGAAGGCCTGATGGGTAAGCTCTTCGGTGGAAACAACACGGTCGTACGCGCCGGTTTTGGACTGCGGCGCATGACCGAGCCCTACCAGTTCTTCTGGAACTCGGCCTCCAATGAAGGCTACGCCTTCTACCAGGGCTTCCGGCTCTCGCCGCAGGTTCCCGGCTCGACGCTGCCTGCAACGGGGGGGTACTATGCGGGCAGTTACGCTTTGGGTGGCACGCAACCGGCGCCCTTCTTCGTCAGCCCTCCAACCTACCAGGAGACCATTCCTGAATCACAGGAAACCTTCTTCGGGTACTGGTCGGGGGTAAACGGCCTGAATCAGCACATCCACCAACCCTATGTGATGTCGTGGAACTTCGGCATCCAGCGGGCGCTGGGCTCCAGCAATGTGCTCGAGATCCGCTACATGGGCAATCGCAGCGTGCACCAGTGGATCGTCGAGAACCCTAACGAAGTGAATATCTTTGAAAACGGATTCCTGACCGAGTTCAAGCAGGCCCAGCAAAACCTGGCGATTTACGAGCAGTCGACGGGATGCAATCTACCTGGTAGCAAGATCTCGTGCAGTTTCGGTAACAATGGCCTACCTGGCCAAGTCCCGTTGCCCATCATGACCGCCGCCGCCGGGGCGGGAGGTGTAGGTGCCTTCATGACGAATGGCACTTTTATTACTAATCTCAACAACGGCGCCGCCGGTACGCTCGCCAGTACCTTGGCGGGCAGCTCGACCTATCTCTGTAACCTGGTCGGCGGCGCTAACTTCACGCCCTGCGCCGGGAACAACGGGTCGGGTTATCCCATCAACTTTTTCCAGGCGAATCCTTACAACGCCGGCAAGGCAACTGGTTACCAGACCGACCCTGGTTACGGAACCTACCACTCGCTGCAGGTCGATTTCCGCCAGAAACCCTGGCACGGGATGCAGTTTGACGTGAACTATGCCTGGAGCCATGCCTTGGGTGTTCAGCCGAACAACTCCTGGACCGGCGCCTTCAACCTGTTCACTATGCGCAACCTGCGCGATAGCTACGGACCCACTGGATTTGACTACCGGCACGTGATCCACGCCAACGGCACATACGACCTGCCATTTGGCAAAGGTAAACCTTTTGCCAATAACAACAAAATAGCGGACAAGGTCGTCGGTGGCTGGTCTCTAGGAACGATTGCGAACTGGCAGACGGGTGGTCCCTATCAGCTTCTCGGCGGCTTCAATACGGTCAACGGCCCAACCAACACTCCGGTGGGTGATGTGTATGGAGATGGCGGCATTGTGCTAAATGGGGTTAGCCTGTCTGGTCTCGGTGCTTCGACGGTGCACCATGTTGCGGGTGCTCCGTACGCCCTCACCATCAACCCGAAATACTTCACCGTCAGCGGCGGCTTGCCCACCGGTGTCAACCCGGCCTACATTGCACCCAACACGACCCCGGGCGTCTTCGGAGCGCACCCGTGGTTGTATGGGCCGCATACCTTCAGCCAAGATCTGGCGCTCACGAAGTCCTTCCCGATTCGCGAGAACGTCAAGTTCGTCTTCCAGACTGAGTTTATCAACGTATGGAACCACCCAGTGTGGGCAAACCCGGCTGGCGGCTACAACAGCACCAGCCAGGGCTTCATCCAGAACACCTCGGCGCCGATCCAGAGCTCCACATTCGGTGAATCGAGCGTGGTACAGGCCAACCCTGGTCAGCAGGGCCTGGGTGCTCGCCAGATCGAGATCAGAGCGAATATAGAGTTCTGAGTTCTGGCTCAGCGGTGTTTTCTTGACTACGCCTTAACGGGCTGCGAAGCAGCCCGTTGAGGCATTCTTTTTGCTGGGGCGCTTCGGCAGTGGGCAGTTCGGTTTCTCAAGAAGCCTTCAGGAAAAAGGTGCCCGGCGGAGTGATTTTCTTTCGGCAGTCCAAACGTGTCGCCTGGGAACCGGCGTGGGGAAAAAGCTTAACTCCCGGCGTCAACGATCGGGGACGGTGTTCAGAGCGAGTCAGGAGGGAAATGGAGATTTTGAACTACGCTCCAGTGCGCGTCTCGATTGGTCTAGCAGCGGGCCTACAGGCACCACAGGTGCGGCTTAGGAGGTCCTCAGCTTCGTCCTTCCTGGCAACACTGTTGGTCCCGACTGCCCTGCTCCTCGCGTGCGCCTCATTAGCGGCGCACGCTGGCAACCCTCCTCCCCCGGATCTCAGAACTTCTCCGAGTATCCAGATTCAAGGCTTCGATGTAGAAAAGCAGAACGTGACTGTGATCGATGCGGCGGCTCACCAGACGGTCAGCGTCGCGAAGGGTGAGAATTTTGGCGCTTGGACACTGATGGCCGTAATCGAGGAGGCGGCAGGCAACCTCGCCGTCTTCGAAGAATTGACGGACCGCCGAGGCAGCATCATTTACGTTGGCAAGCGGGGCGTGGTTCTGAACCTGCCCAAGAGTCTTGAGCCTACCAACGCCGCGCCCGGCACCCTCTATCGCGGGCGTACTCGGGAAGAAATTGCCAAATCGGATAACGACATCCTCGGCCAGGAACTGCTCGCCGGCACGGCCGATCCTGACTATGGCGCGGTTGCGGCCGCACTTCCTCCGTTGCGGGTTCCCAGTTTTGTCGGAACTCGGAGGTCCGACGATAAACCCACCTTCGCCTTCGGCGCCTTCACCGATGAGATTTATGTTGACCTCGGCAAGCTCTTTGCCGGAATCCGCGATGCCCGGGCCAGGAATGACGTTTGGGAAGGACTCGTCGGGGGCTGGCTTCCGGTGAATCGTTTCGTTTTTCCCACCGGCGAGCGCGGATATTGGGAAGAGACCATGTTCGCCGAAGAGCCGGGCCACTTCTGGACCCAGCCCGTCTGGTACCGCGCCCTGCTGGTTGACGGCGCCCAGCTCAAGGAAGCTCACTACTACTACCACCACCTTCCGTTCCCGCCCCGAGGCGAGCCCTCCGCCGCGGAGTTCTACAAGGCCTTGTATCACGTCCACGCAGTCTGGGCGCGCGATCTGAATCCTCCCATGAAGATCGATGTGCCTGACCCCAGCCTCAGGGAATTCTGCCTGCACGCTCTGCTGATGGAAGAAATCACGCGCGTGGGCGACCATCCCAAATACGGTTACCCTCCGCTCGGCGGAATCAATGTGTTCGGTGGCTACGGCTACAACAATGTGGATACCTTTCAGGACACCTTCAACACCAGTGTCGCGGCGTTTCTCGAGTGGGGGCTCTTCGATGTCGCCAGACGTTACATAGACGATTACTTCATCAACTCGGTGCGCGACGATGGCTCAATCGACACTCGCGGGCCTGAAGTCGGCCAGTACGGCAAGATGCTGACCGTAGTGGCGAAGTATTATGCCTACACCCACGACGAAAAGCTCTTGCGCAAGCACGAAAAGAAGTTGCAAGCGATCGTGAGCCTCTTTGGTACGCTCCGAAAGCAATCGAAAGAAGTTCCGTCGTCGGACATTACCTACGGCATCATTCGCGGCTGGTCGGAGCACGACAGCTCGCTGAAGATCGATCCTTACCGCTTCATGCAGCCCCATTTTTCCAACAACGCAGAAGCCGCCAGGGGATTTCACGACCTCGGGGAAGTATGGGTCGAAATGGGCCGCAAACTCCGCGATCCTCATCTCGAAAAAGAAGGCCGCGACACGTTGCAGGAATCGGCAGAGATGAAAAAGGACATGGATTCCGCCATCGACCGATCGATTGATCGCTCCAAGCAACCGCCCTATGTACCGGCCGTGGCTGGCGACACGACAACGTATGGGAAAGACCGCGCGTACACGGAAATGCTGGAGTCCGCTGAACTGACGGAAAAGCAGGCCCGGTTGGTCAGCGACTCACTTGCCGCCAGGGGCGAGTCGCTCTTCGGACTTCCCCGAGGTGGCCAGTATTACAACGGATTTCTGGATTTTGGCCCCGCCTATGCCCGGCTGTTGTATGACTGGCCGCGGGAGTTCCTGCTGCTTTACTATGCCCATCGGGCACACATTTATTCGCGCGGAAACTGGACCGCCGTGGAAGGCGCCAGGATCGACGGCACACTCGAAGGCCCCTATTGCACTCCTTCGGAAGTAAGCATTCCGACCTTTACGAAGTGGATGCTGGTATTTGAACACCCGGACGAGCCGGTTGTCTGGCTTGCCAAAGCGACGCCGAGGGTCTGGCTTGAGCAGGGGAAAACCATCGTGGTCGCGGATGCACCGACCCGCTTCGGAAATGTGGGATATGAGTTGCACTCCGACATTGACCACGGGAAGGTCTCCGCTGTCCTGCACTTGCCGGAGGGCTACCGGGCGGCCACCAAGCTGCGCTTGCGTGTGCCCGGCGGCAGGGTACCGCGCACCGTCACACTGGATGGCACTCCCTGGGCCGATTTTTCACCCGACCAGGAAGTCGTGAACATTCCCTCGGGGCGCCAGGGCAAGATCTCTGTCGAAATTTCCTATTGAGGCGTTCCCGGCGAATGTCTTCGCGAATATAATGCCCTATGACCGTGCGCCGGATTGAACTCGGTCTTCCGAAGTCCCGGTCCATCCTTGTACTTCTCGCCGCTGTCCTGTGCGGAAATCCAGGCACATGGTTGATCGCTCAAGCTTCCAAGACTCCAGCGACCATCGAGTCTCCCACCGCCACGGCAGAGCGCGGCATTACCCTCGGCACCAGGGGTCATTGCAAAGAAGCCATGCCCATTCTGAAGGGAGTCATCCCGAAGCTTAAAGACAAGGACCTTCTGCATGACGCTGTAATGGCACGGGCGCAATGCGGGATGGCTGTCGATCAGCGTGCCGCGGTTGTCGAGTCTCTCCTCGTGCTGATGCGCGAGTTTCCCGGGGATCCAAAAGTTCTCTACATTACAACCCGCTATTACTCCGAACTGGCCAATCGCACAGCCCAGGAACTGATACAAACGTCTCCTTCGTCGCCGGAGGCGGAGACCCTTATCGCCGAGGCGTTTCAAGCGCAGGGGAAATGGGACGACGCGGCAGCACAGTTTCGTAAGATACTGGAGCAAAACCCGAATCAGCCCGGGATTCATTACCAACTCGGCCGGATCCTCCTCGCCAAGCCTCTGGACCCCACCGTAACCGAGGAAGCCACGAAAGAATTCGAGGCTGAGCTGAAGATCAACCCAACCTCACCCGCCGCAGAGTTCATGCTGGGCGACCTGGCGTGGAGAAATCAAAAGGCGGACGAGGCCATCGAGCATTTTTCCCGAGCGACGCAATTTGACGCCGGGCTGGCGGAGGCCTACCTCGGACTCGGTATGGCGCTCAATGCGGCGGGGAAGTACGCAGAAGCGATCACGCCTCTCAAGAAATACACGGAGATGGATCCTTCTGACCCCGCGGGTTATTATCAGCTCGCCACCGCCTATGCCCGGACGGGAAACAAGCCGGAGGCTGACCGGCTTCTGGCCCTGCAACGCCAGATGGAGAAAGATAAGCCGCGAATGATGACGCTGTCGCCGCAGGACGTGGCCCAGCCGCACTAGCCGAATTGACGACTGTCCATTACTTCCACTTTCCTTCCCCTTCGACGATCGTAATGTATCGGTCGAGGGGTAGGTTGGCGAACCGCTCGGTGGTGCCGCCGGGCTGCGGCCATTTCACCTCGAGCCAATCCATCTTGGTTCGCCGCCCGAGGCCCAGCACAAGACGCGGGTCGTGGGCAGCCAAATAGCCGCCACCGCCAAACTTGTAGCAATCCCTCTGAAAGTTGCCGGAGCGGTAGGTGACCTTGGCGCCGACCGCGTCGATATTGGACTTCCGGCCTATGAGTCGGACCCCCAACCAGTGGTTTTGCCGGCCCGCGTTGTTCCGCAGCAGGATGGGAGCGCTATCACCGACCGCGACCAGCACGTCAACTGAACCGTCGTTGTCGAAGTCCCCCACAGCCAAGCCGCGGCCGGCGATCATTTTGGAAAAGATCGGACCGCTCTGCTTGCTGACATTTTCGAAGCCGCTGCCAGTGTTGCGAAAGAGCAACATGGGCTCCTCATAGGTCACGCCCGACACCATCTTGGCCACGTTCAGTTCGGGGTGGCCGTTGGACAGGATGATGTCGGGGTTGCCGTCGTTGTCGTAGTCGAAGAATTTCATGCCCATGCCGCTAAGGTTGAAGGTTTGCGAGGCGATCCCAAAGCGCGGGGCTACGTCGCTGAAAATCTCATCTCGCTCCTGATGATAAAGCGAGAACATCTCGTGATCCACGGTGGTTAGGAAAAGATCGATCTTGCCGTCCTGATCGTAATCGCTGGCGTCCACGCCCATGCCCGACCGGGGACGGCCGAAGGCGCTGAAACCCACGCCCGCGAGCACCCCAGTCTCTTCAAAGCGCCCCTTACCGCGGTTGGTCCAGAGGAAGTTCGCCTCCGTGTCATTGCCGACGAAGAGGTCCATCCACCCGTCGTTGTTGATGTCGGCCGCGACTACGCCCAATGCCTTCCCCAGGGATTGCGCGATGCCGCTTTCCTTGCTGACATCAGTAAATGTGCCGTCACCGTTGTTGTGAAAGAGCCAGGAAGGTGTCGACTTGTAGACGGTGGGCCGGCAGTACCAGCGTTCGCCGATCAGTTTGTCTCCGCACCATGTGGTTGTGTCCAGCTTTAGATACTGGCAAACAAACAAGTCCAGCCGCCCGTCGTTGTCGTAATCGAACCAGGCAGCGCTCGTGCTCCACCCTGGCGCAGCCACCCCGGCCTTCGCCGTGACGTCGGTGAATGTGCCATCGCCGTTGTTGTGATAGAGGACGCTACGCGGGTACTGAGTGACGTACAGATCCGGAAACCCATCCGCGTCGTAATCGCCCACAGCAACACCCATGCCGTAAGCGTTTCCCGTCACGCCCGCTTTTCCCGTCACGTCAGTGAAAGTGCCGTCCCGGTTGTTGTGGTAGAGGGCATTGCGCAGGGGCTGCTTGGGGGTGTAGAAGTCGCACTGCCCGCTGTTCACCAGATAGATGTCCACCCAGCCGTCGTTGTCGTAGTCAAGAAAAGCGCAGCCGGCGCCCATGGTTTCCGGCTCATACATGTCGGGAGAAAAACCTGCTACATGGGCCCACGTAATGCCGCTGCGCGAGGGAGGAATCTCCTCAAAGGCGGGTAAAGCACTCGCGGCCGGAGGTTTCCCGGCATCAATTTGAAGAAAGAACGCGGGAGGGATGATGCTGCTCAACCCTGCCGAGGCGAGCGCCCTGAGAAACCGGCGGCGCGAAACCGCGTCCCGTCCCTTTCCTTCAGCCTCGGACATGGCCCGAACCTTGTGGCTAAACTTGTCTCAATTTTTCTCACTGCTACCGACCCGTTTGGGCGCGCCGGGATGGCCGCGGCAAGACCGGGAAGTGTAGCACAATTGAGGGCCACGCGACTCCGAGGACGCGCATCTTGCGGCCATAGAGCGCGGTGTATTGTGGTGGGGAAATCGGGATGGGCAAATAAATCGTTGCCGTACAAGAACCAGATGGGCTGATTCCCGCCTCGCATAGCCTGCAAAACTTGCCGCACTTCCGCATTCCTTTTCCAGCTCTCGGCTTCGCTGTGGGTCTTGCGAAATAGCGGGTGAAAAAATAAACCTGCGGCGTGCAGTCTCGTCGATCTGAATCTCAGAGCTGTAGGGGTAAGGATCGGCCAGGAAAGCCTGGTTGGTTTCCTTCATCAGCGCACATCGGCTGCAACGTTCAACCGCGATACTGGACATATTCTCGTAGTGCGGCGTTCCTGCGCTCCCGTGTTTTGTTCTCCGGAACTCGTTCGAACGTACAGTGCCGCACGTTTTGTTTTCACTTCTTCGTGTCCGTTCCGCGTCAACTCACCGTTCATCCAGCGCATTTCCATCACGTTCTGGGCCGCATGCCCGCACCGCGATGGATCAGGGCAACGTCTGCAGCTTTGAGTGAATTGTCCTAGTAGAGGAACACATTGCTTCATATTTTGTCCTAAAATAGAAGAACATAATTGGCTGTTTTCGTACACGCTAATTGCACGCACTGCAGAGGGTACACGAACCTATTCGGAATCACCCGGCACTGAGCCGGCCAACGAGAAGTTTAGTCGCCTATTTGTAATGACATAGCGTTTAAATGCAAGATTATTTCATCGCACATCAAGCCCGCCAAGAATGCCTCAGCCTTTACCGTGTAGGCAACGTGTACGTTGACAACGATCGGAGATGCATGGTAGTCGTCCCTGCCGGAGGTTTCCGGCCATGTCGACGCGAAAACCATTAAGGATCGTTGCCCGCCCTCTTTGCTTCTCGGTGTTAGCGGTTTTGTTCAATGCCGGCATCGCTTGTTTGTCAAATACAGGAGCGATGATGGTATTGAGCACATCAGCGTCGTCACAAACCGTCAAAGTCGACGTGTCAATGTCGAACCAAACCTTGGAAGGGTGGGGTACCTCGCTTGCCTGGTTCGCCAACTCAGTAGGAGGCTGGACCAACACCACCAACCAAACAAATCTCATGAACGCTTTGTTTAGCCCGAGCTCCGGACTGGGCTTGAACTATCTTCGCTACAACATTGGTGGCGGTAACGACCCGCAGTGTGGTACGGGCGGCACCCACTATGCCTGCATAACTCCGTGGTACCACGCTACTCCCGGCTACGAGCCCTCCAGTGGCACATATGACTGGACCCAGGATGCGAACCAGCGTTGGGTCGCGTCCCATGCACAGTCGTGGGGAGCAAATCTGTTCGAAGCAGTCTCGTATTCTCCGCCCTATTGGATGACCAACAGCGGGACATCCGAAGGAGGAGTGAACGGTGCGGACAACTTGGCGTCCGGATACTACGGCTCGGGCTCCGGCACGTTTGCGGATTACTTGACGACTGTGACCCAGCATTTCAACACCTCCTTTGGAATCCCTTTTCACCACTTGGAGGCGATGAACGAACCGGGCGCCGGCCACGGTTGGTGGATCGCAGGCGACACGAAGCAGGAAGGCTGCGCTTTCGCCAATCTGACAAGCCAGGAAACGATGATTCAGGGCTTGCAAGATTCTCTGGCCAGCAAAGGACTGGTGACCCAAGTGGCTGCCATGGACGAATATCAAGAGGGCTCGCTGAACAGCTCAATCAATACCACGGCGGAACAGTTCTACAGTTACGATCCGACCAGTGCGAACGACATGACTCAAATTAATACGCACGGATATTCCTCATCAGCGGGGAGCGTCGCTATCGCCACGTCCGGACTTCACTACGGGAAACGCGCAACCATGTCAGAATGGGGCAGCGGAGATAGCACTGGCAAGGATCTCTCCAACCAAATTCTGGCCGACATGTATTTGACCCGTCCGACGGCGTGGATTGTCTGGCAGCCCGACTATCCCGCGCTGATGAACATCGATTACACCAATCAGGCCTACACTTTGAACGAGGCATACTACGTTTTCGAGCAATACGCGAAGTTTATTCGTCCGGGGTTTCAGTTCATTGCGATAGCGGATTCGCAGTCACTGGCAGCTTTCGATCAACAAACACAGACGTTGGTGATCGTCACTCAGAACTGGACGAGCAGCAACCGCGGCGTGACATATCAACTTGCCAATTTCACGAGCCTTGGCACGACTGCCAGTGTTTATCGAACCTCGTCGACTGAGAATTTTGCCTCCAAAGGAACAGTCTCGATTTCGAATGGTTCGTTCACTTACACGGCAAACGCGAACTCAGTGACCACGCTCATAGTTCAGAACGCGTCTTATACACCATCAGCCACGACGGTGAACGACAACACAACAGGTAGCGGCCGGAATGAATTCAACTATGTCGGAAGCTGGGGTTATTACAACGGCCAATCTGGAGCGTACGATAACGATAACCACTGGAGCGGTACAACGAACGACTATTACACGTTCCAGTTCAGCGGCCAGCAAGCTCGTGTGTATGCTTCGATGGCTCCCAATGGCGGCATAGCAGCTTTCTCCGTCGATAACGGACCGGAAACCTACTTCGATACATACGCCGCCAGACGCGTGGATGATGTCTTCCTCTTCGCTACGCCGACCCTGGCCAGCGGGCCACATACTCTGAAAGTGCGAGTCACGGGTCTGAGGAATCCTGTTTCCAGCAATTACTACGTCCCTGCCGATCGCATTGACGTCGTTTCTGGAGGGGCGGCGGTCGGTCAGGGCATCTACAGGATCGTAAACGTCTACACTGGCTTGGATCTGGAGGTCAATGGAGCGAGCCTTGCTGATGGGGGAACGGTGGACCAGTGGAGCGACGTATCCGGAGCCAACAATGAACATTGGAATGTGATGGCGGTGGGTGATGGCACGTACCGCATCATCAACGTCAACAGCGGCCTCGACCTCGAAGACAAGGGCTGGGGCACGGGAAACGGCAGTGTGGTCGATCAGTGGCAGGACAACGGGGCCGCTTCCACAAACGAATTCTGGCGCCTCACGCAGAACAGCGACGGTTCCTACAAAATCGTGAACGCCTACAGCGGTCTTGATCTGGAAGACTATGGTTTCCAGACCGGCAATGGCGCTAAAGTTGACCAATGGGCGGACAATGGGGGCAGCAACGAGCATTGGAATCTGATTCCCAGCCAGTGACGGGCGGCGGAGGTCGCCTCCGCCTGGTACCGCAGGCTTTTCGTGATCCGTGGCATGCTGTGTGTGTTCAGCGTGTTGACTCGCAAAGCGTTGGATTTTTCTCAGGCCCGAGTGCGAATGCGTAACAGGATGCGGCAGTTTCTATTATTTTCGTTCTTGCTGATTCCAGCTTGGGCGGCGGTTTGCCAAGTGGGTTTTCCTTCGGCAAGTTCTCGACGAGAGGAAACACTCACATCCTTCCAGGAAGCGGCTCGTTTGATTGCGGCAGGGAACCTTGATGAGGCGCTCAGACTGGTGAACGAAGGGCTGAAGCAATCCCCGCATAGCGTTGATGGACTGAACCTGCTCGGGATGATCTACAACGAACAGAGCAAATACGATGACGCGGTCGCGCAGTTTCGTCAGGCGTTGGCGGTTGCTCCAAACTCTGCGGATACGCTCGTCAATCTGGCGAATAGTTATGCCAATCAGAACAAGGTGGATCTTGCGGCGGAGACCTTGAGAAAGGCATTGCGCCTTCAGCCAGGTAATCGGACCGCCAATTACAACCTTGGAAATCTTCTGCTCAGCGAGAATAAGCCCAAAGACGCTCTTCCGAGTCTCCTTCGCATCACACAGCCCGATGCGCCTACCCGCCTTCTGGTCGCCCGAGCTTACATGGATGCCGGAATGTCGGCCGCAGGGCTTGCCTCCGCCGAAAAACTATCCCGGGACTTCCCCAAAGACGCAAAGATTCACTATTCGCTGGGAGTCCTGCTGGCTCTTCACCGGCAATACCGGCGGGCAGTCTTTGAGTTTGAAAAAGCCGACGCTCTCCAACCTGGGAATGTCGATATTCTCAATGATCTCGGCCGGGCCTATTTCCAGAGTGGGCAACTCGCGAAAGCTCAGGAGGTGCTCAATCAAGCCCTGGCTCTTCGGTCTGACTCCGCAGACACCCTGTACTGGTTGGCCCAGACGGCAGCAGCGACGCAGAAAGAAGTAGACGCGCTTGAGTTGTTGGTGCGTGCGAGGAAGGTTGCGCCAAACAATACCGATATCTTGTTCTTGATGGCGCAACTGAGCATGAAGCAGTCGTTTTTTGAGGACGCAATTGAAGTTCTCGACCAGGGGCTGAAGATTGATCCGCGACGCGCGGATTTCTACGCCGCGTTGGGAGAGAGCTACTTCACGGTGGGCAAAGTGGATAAAGCGCTTGAGAACTTCAAGACGCTGATTTCATTTGATCCCTCACCACGTTCTTATGTCTTCATGGGGCTCTGCTATCGGCACCTGGGACAATACGATGAGGCGAAGCGCTCCCTCAAGCAGAGTCTGAGCGCCGATCCAAATAACCTTCCCGCGTTGTTCAACCTTGGGTTCATCGCCAGAAAGGAGGGCGCCTACCAGCAGGCGGAGCAATATCTACAGCGAGCGGTGCGTCTGGACAAAGACTACCCAGAAGCTTTGTTTGAATTGGGCAGTTTAAAAATGGATGAGAAAAAATATGCCGAAGCTGTTCCATCATTCCGGCATTTTGTGGAAGTAAGTCCGAGCCCGGCGGACGGATATTACAAGCTTGCTCTTTGCGAAAGAAATCTGCATCAGTTGGATGCTGCCCAGCGCGACATGAACGTGTTCACAACCCTGTCCAAGAGTCCACAACCTGCGCCATATCCGCTACAGCATTTTTTTGATTACCTGGAGCGACGGAGTGCGCTCACAACAGAGCAGCAGAATGAGACAGATCTCCGCGCGCTGGAGGCGGAAGTCCGGCAACATCCAGATCGTCCCCGTAGCCTTTACTTGCTTGCGGAAGACCTTCTGAAGTTGGGGCGTACCGATGAAGCAATGCAGGCTTTACAGCGGCTCGATGGTCTCAGCGGCGGAGATTTTCGAACTGAGCTGAATTCCGGAGTCTTGCTGGGCCGTTTTCGTCTGTACCCGGATGCGATCCGCTATCTACAGACGGCTCTGAAAATAAATCCCGCATCCAACGAAGTAGAATACAACCTGGGGGAAGCCTTGTTCCGGAGCGGTGAGTATCAGGAAGCCATGCAAGCGCTGCTGCAGATTTCTTCCGATGGCCAGAAGGATAGCTCGTACCAAGGATTGCTAGGTGATGTGTATGCTCGTCTGGGGCGCTTCGGCGATGCGTCCCGATGTCTGCAACAGGCAACTACATCGGCGCCGGACAATGATCAGTACTACGCATCGTTGGCCGCGGTTCAACTCCGGGCCGGTGAGATTCAAGATGCGGATCGCACCGTGCAGCGTGGGCTGGCGCACATCCCGGATTCCGGCCTGCTGTATTGGACGGCTGGAGTGGTCGCGGTGGTTCGCGGAAACGAGCGCCATGCAGAAACTCTGTTAAAGAAAGCGTCGCAATTGAGTCCTTCTCGCGAGGCGGTTGCCGCCACGCTCGGCATCTTTTACTACGAGGAAGGGCGAGTATCGGATGCTCGCGAGGTGCTGAAGCGATGCATGGAGATGTTTCCTCAGAGTCGCTTGGATTTTCAGAAGATCAACGCGGTGCTGGACGCTGCCTCAACTTCTGGAGCAAAGAAATCCGGAGACATTTCTCCCGAGGCGCGCCGGGAGTTTTACCAATTAGCGCTCGCGATGCGAGACCAGGAACAATAGCACCATCCGACTCGAGAGTCTCAATCCGACCTGAATCTGCTACATGTTTTCAACGAGTATGAGCCGTCTCATCTTATTCGCTGTCGTATTCGCGATTTTTATAGAACTCGCGGGCGGCGCCCAGCTTAAGGATTCCCAGCCAAGCGCGCTGCCTGCGGCGAAATTCGTAGATGTAGCCACAAAGCTGGGAGCGCGATTCCAGCACGAGGCGCCACACAGCTCCAAAAAATATCTGCTTGAGACGATGGGGTCAGGAGTAGCTCTTTTTGACTACGATAACGACGGTCGGCTCGATTTATTTCTCGTAAACGGAGCTGAAATCAACGACCCCTCTCCGCCGGCAGCGATCCCAGCAAAGACCGCGCCGAAGTATTGGAATCGCCTTTATCACCAAAATTCGGATGGGACCTTTGAGGACGTGACCGAAAAAGCTGGTTTGCAAGGCGTCGGCTACGGAATGGGCGTTGCCGTAGGCGACTACGACAACGACGGATTCGAAGACCTGTTCGTCACTGGGTATGGCGGCAATCACCTTTACCACAACAACGGTAACGGCACTTTCACGGACGTGACCGAGAAGGCTGGAGTGGCCGGAAATGGCTGGTCCACCAGCGCGGCATGGGTGGACCTGGACGGCGACGGACTCCTGGACCTTGTCGTGTTGCGGTACTTGCAGTGGGACTTCACTGATGTTTGGTGCGGAGAACGCAAGCAGGGATACCGTTCTTTTTGTCATCCCGATGAGTTCCGGCCGATTACGCCTCTGGTGTATCACAATGATGGCAATGGGCATTTCGGCGAAATCACGAAACAGGCAGGTCTGGCGAAACCTGGAAATGCCCTGGGAATAGCAATCGCGGACTTCAACCGCGATGGTCACATCGATATTTTCATTGCGAACGATTCGGTCCCCGCGTTCCTTTATCAGAACAAAGGAGACGGAACGTTCGAAGAAGTGGGATTGTTCGCTGGCGTCGGCGTGGACGGCGATGGACATGCATATGCCGGCATGGGAGTTGATTTCGCAGATTACGACAACGACGGATTGGCAGACCTTGTGGTCAGCGATCTTGCATATCAGAAATATGCGCTGTACCGGAACAATGGCGATGGCACGTTTACCTATACGACCGACAGTGCAGGCTTGGGGAGGATGACGTTTCTCCATTCCGGCTGGGGGATGCGCTTGCTCGACTACGATAACGATGGGCGGAAGGACTTATTGGTAGGGCAAGCTCACGTGATGGACACAATTGAGCTGACCTATCCCCAACTGCACTATCGCGAGCCGATGTTGCTCGCGCGGAATACAGGACAGGGCTTTGTGGATATATCGGGCGAGTCCGGACCTGTTTTTCACGAACTCTGGGTGAGTCGTGGAATGGCAATCGGGGATATCGATAATGACGGGCGCCTCGATGCAGTCGTCACCGAAAATGGAGGGCCTGCTCACATCCTGCACAACGAAACTGATAGCCACAATCACTGGCTCACTCTGAATCTCGTCGGCCACAAAAGCAACCGGGATGCGATCGGCGCAGAGGTAAGAGTCGTAACTCCGCAAGGGCTACAGCAAGCAACTGTTACTACGTGCGGAAGCTATCTCTCTTCAGGAGACAAACGGGTACATTTCGGACTGGGCGTTCAACAGACCGTGAAGGAGATCGATATCCGCTGGCCAAGTGGAATCAGGCAGATTCTTCGTGACGTGAAGGCCGATCAAATTCTGCGGGTCGATGAGCCTTCCAAATGAAGGGCGCTGAGCTTTTTGCAAGACCATAGGATCCGCTTGACAACGGCTGACAGTCGGCCTAAAAGCGTTTACGAAGACTATACGCGCCAGCAAGATTCGCGCGCATAGTGGATAACGTCGTGACCCACCGGGGATTGAGTCCATACGAAATCAGTCGCCAGTTCTCCTGGAGCCGGCGTGAGTTCCTGCGCGCTGCAGGGCTGACGTTGGGAAGTACCCTCTCACGGTCTCCGTTTCGCGCAGCGCGTGTCGCGAAGGAAAAGAAGGTTGTCGTCGTTACCTTCGGAGGCGGCGCACGCGACCAAGAGACGTTTGCTCCTGAGGGACAAGAAAACATTCCGAACATGATGCGGGAACTGATTCCTCGCGCCGCATTTTTTACCCAGGTCGTGAACCGGGGAATTCTGGGGCATTATGTCGCTACGGCAAGCTTGGCTACGGGCGCCTATGAAACCATCAACAATTTCGCGGCGATTCCACCCGAGAATCCCACGGCATTCGAGTACTACCGCAAGGATCGGAAACGCCCTTCCTCAGACGCCTGGGTAGTGGCTCCCAGCAATGGTTTCAACCGCATTGGAGAGAGCAATCATCGTTCTTACGGGCAGGGATTGGGAGCGAGAGTAATTCTTCCGAAACATTTGCTAAAAGCGGCGATGTCGGGCGGCGGGGCAGATTATGAACACCTTCTCCGCGACAACTATGAAAACCCTTACTACACACCCGAATTGGAGAATAGGGATTTCGAACTCGAGCAGCTGGAAACGATCCTGAAACTTTCCGCGACCGACTTCAAGTCTCATGCCAAGACGCTTTCTAGTCCCGATGAGCTTTCGCTCTACATTGTTCGGCAATTGATTCGGCAGGTCGCGCCCAGCTTTCTATGGATCACGATGCACGACATTGACGTGGCTCATGCAGGGGCATACTCGCTGTACGTCGAGGGCATCCGGCGCACCGATCGGTTGTGTGCAGAGCTATGGAAGCTGCTGGAGAGCGAACCTGGATATTCCGGCAAGACTACACTCCTTGTCCTGCCGGACTTTGGCCGGGACTCCGACGACGATGCGGGCGGAAATGGTTTTCAACATCACCGCACCGGGGATCCTGAAGCGCGGACGACCTGGCTGATTGCGGTCGGACCAGGCATTCGCGAAGGTGTGATCTATGATCGTCAGGTTGAATCCATTGATCTTGTGCCCACTCTAGGCGCGATGCTCACCTTTTCGCCTTCCTTCGCGCAGGGCAAGCCCATTCCGGAGTTGGTTTGATGCTCCCCCGCGACCTCAAGGCGGAGGACTTTCAGAAATATTGGCAGGACGCGCGAAAACTTGCAGTCAATAGCATTTCGGCGCTTCGGCGGCTACCCCTCAGTTTTCTGCCTAACCTGCTGCGCGAGGTCATCGAGTACGATTTCAAATTTCCGGTCGAACGAATGGCGCTTACCAAGGAGCTAGACGATTTAGGGACTCTGTCCGAAGCTCAGGTGGACGATATTTTTGGCCCGTTCGCTCGCATCGCGCTTTCGCCGCGACTGGAAAATTTCGATTGGGTCAATTCTCCCGCTCAGTTTGTGGAGCAATTGTCGGCACACTTATGGACAACCCATCAATTGGACGCATTCCGAGTTGCGGCGAACAGATATGCGGACCATCTGAACGCGGTCACCGCCGCAGAAGCGCCATCTATCCCGAGATTGGGTATCAGCATCATTGGTCATGGCGTGGGACCGTTTGATCAGCCGCTGTTTAAGAAGTTGCGTCCCCATGGCACATACTTCAAACGCATCAAGCCAGACAATGGTCTGCGGCTCTTGCTGGATGCGGTGGCCGCAAGGGCGAAGGCTCAGACAGTTCCTTATGGCCATTGGTACATTGAAGGCGGGGAAGCGGCAGATCACGATTCTTCGATTACATGCATTTCGTATGGGGCCCTGGAGTCAGTTCGCGCCGCATTGTTAGCGAGAGTTCATGCGGAAATCGAGCAGCCCGGGATGGGTCCCGAGACGCTGCGCACGATCATGGCAGGGTTGCGGCCGCTGGATTTGGGGATGAGCGCTGGCGATAAAGTTCTCGAGCGCTTCCAAGTCAAGCTGCTCACGGAAGGATCTGGAACCCAACTCTTCAGCACCAGCTTTGCGCAATGGGCCGCTCGCGAAGCACTCAGGCGCGCCCAGCCGATGACACTGCTGGTTCGTTTTGCACCGCGTCAGAGGCAAAAGCCAATGAATGAACTGTTATCTTCGATCCCAGGTCAGCCGGACGTCGATGCTTTGGGATCGCTCGTCGATGCGGATATGGGCGCGTACTACAACTGGCTCAATCAGCAGCGTCTGCCTGGGGCCCGGGACGCCCGCTTTCTCGTCTGGCTTGAGGGCTATAACTCTGCCTTGGCGATCGGGCCTTCGATGTCTCGCGGCACTGAATCGGAATCAGAAGGTGATCTGAAAAAACTCCTCACTTGGCTGCTCTAAGTCCCGAACCAACCCCTCTGGCGGTTAGCCCCGTTCCCCCCTTGGTTTGCGGACATTTTGTGATGCTCCCCATTTTTTGCTTGACAAGGATAGTATGAAGGTACTAATCGTGTACGAACACGGAACGTGTACGTACACATACCGTTTGGGGGAACAATGCCACGAAGCACCTTTTTTTCGCTGCGAAGTGTGTTTCTCGCCTTGGCAATGACGTTGCTCTTCGCGATCCCCGCGCTGGCCCAAGTCGATGCTGGCGCAGTTCGCGGCACGGTCACCGATCCAAGTGGTGCGCTCGTCGTCGATGCCAAAGTCACTCTGATTAGTGAAGGCACAGGCCTGACTTTGTCCACGGTGACGGCCAAGGACGGGACCTACACTTTTAGCCCGGTCAAGATCGGGTCGTACACGCTCAGTGTCGAGGCCCCCGGATTCAAAAAGGCGGCAACCCACGTTACGGTGGACGTGCAGCAGCAGGCGCGCGCCGACTTCCAGTTGGTTCCGGGCGCGGTCACCGAAACCGTGGAGGTGACATCAGCAGCCCCCCAGTTGCAAACTCAGGACGCCTCCGTGGGAACGGTAGCGTCGAGCCAGCAAATTAACGATTTACCTATAAGCGGCCGCAATTACACATTCCTGGCGCAGCTTGGCTCGGGCGTCACTCGGTTGAATCCAACCCGCGGTTTGGACCAAACCGGCAGTTTCGTAGCCAACGGCCTGACCACCGTCCACAACAATTACATCTTGGATGGGATCGACAACAACAACGACACAGTAGATTTCTTGAACGGGGCGGCCTACGTGAACCTGCCTCCGCCCGACGCAATCCAGGAATTCAAAGCCCAGACCAGCAACTTCAGCGCCGAGTTCGGGCGTGCCGGGGGCGCGGTGGTGAATGCTTCGATTAAGTCAGGCTCGAATAGCTTGCACGGAACGCTGTGGGAATTCCTGCGCAACGACAAATTCGATGCCGTTGACGTGAGTCAATGGTGCCTTAGTGAACTTACCGGTGGCGCGCCTTGCAAAAACAAGAAGGCTGAGCTGCGAAGGAATCAGTTTGGTGGATCAGTTGGAGGCCCGATTCTAAAGAACAAGATGTTCATCTTTGGGGATTACGACGGCCTGCGTATTCGCACCGGCGCACAATACAACGGTAACACCGTTCCTACGACGGCAGAGATCAGCAGCGGCTATACCGACTATCGTGACTGGTTCACACAGTCGAGCACGAACTATACCGATGTTCTTGGCAGAAGCTTTAACCAGTACACCATCTTCGATCCAGCGACAACGCGGCAGGTAGCAAATGGGGCGACGGATGCCGTGGCTGGGCTTACCGTCAGTTGCCCGAACGCTTCGGCAACATGCTACGTTCGTGACCCTTTTTACACTGGCGGCAGCATCACCGGCCTTACTAATTTCACGACTGCAGCTCAGATGAACCTGCTGAACCAATTGCCTGCTGGCCGGCTGGATCAGAACGCAATCAAGCTCCTGCAACTTTATCCCACTCCCAGTGCTGCTGGCGTGGTGAACAATTTTTCCGTGAACCGCGGGCAGTCTGATGACAACAACCACTTTGATATTCGCCAGGACAACAATCTCGGCCAACGCGATCAATTGTTCGGACGCATAAGCTATAGTCGCGAGCACCAGAACATTCCTGGTTCTTTTACGGGCGATGCAAACAATACCGGTTTTGGTCAAGGAGATATCAAAAACAGCTCGCTGAATTTTGGCATCGGCGAGACACATCAGTTCTCAACGACATTGGTCAATGAGGCCCGATTCGGGTATAGCCGGCTTCGCAACTCCTACCAGCCGGCGACCGCACTCATCAGCGGCATTCCCGCCAAGTACGGCATCCAAGGCATTCCGCAAACTAACGGAAACGGAGGCTTGCCCACGATCACAATCAGCGGGCTGACTGGCCTGGGCGCCGGCGCATTTGCCAGCCCTAACCAGCGCAGCAGTGACACGATTCAATTCACCGAGAACCTGACCAAAGTCCACGGTGGCCACAGTTTCAAAGGAGGATTTGAATACCAGAGGATACATTTCCCGTGGATTGACCCGGGGTGGTCCCGTGGCGAGTTCGATTTTGGCGGCTATACGGGCATGGCGCCGGGTGCTGGGGGGGCCACACCGGGTGTGGGTGCGGCGGACTTCTTGCTCACGCCAATTGCCGCAACCGTTCCCGGCGGGGTGAACAATGTCGGTGGGGCGAAAAGCGTCTTTGCTTCTAATATCACCGCACTGGATGACTTGCGCCACTACTGGGGGGCGTATTTCCAGGACGACTGGAAAGCGAACTCCAAGCTCACGCTCAACATGGGTCTGCGCTGGGAAGTCTTTGGGGGCCTTGCCGACCCGAGCGGCAAGCAAGGCGGTCTGACATTGACGAGCGGTAGGCCTCAATACCTGATACCGTCATCGCAAAAGAACGCGGCGCTCTCTCCGGCCTTCGCTCCGCTGTTGGCCAAGGACGGCATTCAGCTGAAATACATCAGCGGTAACAGCTTGTTTACCACGCCCTACAACAACTTCGCGCCAAGAGTCGGTCTGGCGTACCAGATCACTCCCAAGCTTGTGACGCGGGCTGGCTACGGAATTTTCTATGGGGGGTTCGAGAACATCGGTGGCGCCCCAGACCCCGGCTACAACTATCCATGGGCGGTAAACCTCGGTTTCTTCGCTCCGAATGGCAACATTGTTCCGCTGACTTATCCGAACGGGCAGTCCGCGACTTTGGAGAACGGGCTTGCAGCGGCCAATCCCGACCCAGCAAGTCCGAACTTCAGTCCAAACGGGCTGGGACTCGTCGGCTACGATCGCCCGTGGAAGACATCCTACGTCCAGGAGTGGAACGGGTCCCTGCAGTACCAGTTCTCGCCGAATCAGTCCGTGACCGTGGCGTACGTAGGCAACAATAGCCACCATTTGCTGAATGGCGAGAAACGGAATATCCCCAACATCATTCTTCCACCGGGGACGAGCGTGACCCCATATCTGCAGTTCCCCGATTTCGCCCAAAATGAGGATTATCTGACCTCCCGTGGAGCTGCCTACTACGAGTCTTTTCAAATCACGTACGAGCGCAGACTCTCGCATGGGCTGAGCGTGCTGGCAGACTATACGCGGTCTGTGTGCAAGGGGGATTACAAGAACATTCTCGGCCTGTCCGAGAGCCAGTTCAATCGTGCGCCAACCCTGGCGGGCTTTGGCCTGGCGCGGGACTACAGCTATTGCGGCAATGACTCGCCCAACATCGTGCATGCCAGCGGGGTTTGGGAATTGCCGATCGGCAGAGGCAAGTCGTTTGGAAATCAAATGTCACGGGGGATCGACGCCGTCCTTGGCGGGTGGAGCACCCAATGGATTCTGACATCGCAAGACGGATTCCCGTTCACCATCAATTGTGCAACCGGCACGATGAGTGGGAACTTCGGCTGCTATGCTCCGATCTCGGGCAATGCATACGCTCACAAAGGTCCCCACGGCATAGCGCCTTTCCTGAATGGTGCGGGTTTTGTTCAGCCCCCAAGCGCCACGACCATTGGGCAAACTGACTTTGCATCTCTAGGAGGGCCGTGGAACCAGGTGCATGGTCCGGCCTACAACGATCTTGATTTTTCGATCTTCAAGAAGTTCCGGACAACCGAAAACACGAACCTGGAGTTTCGAGCTGAGTTCTTCAATTTCCTGAATCACCCGAACTTCGGGACTGGCGTCGCGGACTACAACTATAACGATAAAAACTTCGGGATCATTAACAGTACCCTTGGGACAGGGCGTCAAACCCAGCTTGCGCTAAAGTTCTATTTCTGAACACGGATGCGCGGGAAGACTCGCTTCCCGCGCGTCGATCTCTCGAATACGCCTGATGCACGCCAACGGAGTCGCATCATTTTTGCAAGCCTCGCATGGAAAGCTCCGCGGGCGTCCCGTCTTTGCGTTTTTCCTCATCCGAATTCTTGTGTCCTGCTTGTTGTCACCTCTCGCCTGCGCCAAAGACTCCGTGGTGTTTATCGAAAAGCAAAAAGTGTGGGTCTTACAAAGCGGCGAGGCCACCTACGCATTCGGCGTGAATGAACGCGGCGAATTACAGCACTTGTATTGGGGAATGCGCTTAAGCACGCAAGACTTAACGAGCGCGCGTTCGTTGCCTGAATGGTCCTCATTCGACCTGAGCACCACCACTACACCGCAAGAGTATCCGGGCTGGGGAGCAGGCCTTTACGTGGAGCCAGCACTAAAGGCGACGTTTGCGAATGGCAATCGGGAGGTCGTGCTGCACTATTTAGATCACAACATTGAGAATAATGATCTTGAGATCACTCTGAAAGATGAGATTTCGGCGCTCTTGGTGCACTTGCATTATCGCGTGCATCCAGACAACGGCATCATCGAGCGCTCGGCCCGGATTGAAAACCGGACCTCTGAAGCAGTTACGGTGGAAAGCGCACAATCCGCCGCCTGGACACTCCCCGATGATCATTCCTATCAACTGCACTACTTGACGGGGCGCTGGGCGGGAGAATGGCAGCTTCAAAGCGAAAGCTTGCAGGTCGGCAAACGGGTGATCGAGAGTAGGCGTGGCAGCACGGGGAATGACGCGAATCCGTGGTTTGAGATCGATCAGAGTGACGAAACCGATGAAAGCCACGGGCCAGTATGGTTCGGTGAACTGGGATGGAGTGGCAGTTGGCGCTTCACCATCGAGCGCACTGCTTCGGGTCAATGCAGAGTCGTAGGCGGCTACAACCCGTTTGACTTCGGTTACCGACTGGCTCCCGGAGAGACACTTCAAACGCCTCCATTCTATGCGGGTTTCACCGATCGAGGACGCGGCGAGGCCTCAAGAATGCTGCACCGCTTCCAACTGGAGCGGATCCTGCCAGGAAGTCCCCATCCGCGAGTTCGTCCCGTTCTCTACAACTCGTGGGAAGCCACCGAGTTCAATGTGGATGAAGCAGGGCAGATGGCGCTGGCGGAGAAAGCCTCCCGGCTTGGGGTAGAACGATTCGTGGTGGACGACGGCTGGTTTGGACAACGCAACAACGATCATGCTGGGTTGGGTGATTGGTACGTCAATCCGCAGAAATTTCCTCATGGATTGAAGCCGCTCATTGACCGTGTCCATCAACTCGGGATGGATTTCGGGCTGTGGGTAGAACCTGAGATGGTCAACCCGGATAGCGATCTTTATCGGAAGCACCTGGATTGGGCGATGAATTTTCCGGGAAGGCCCCGGACCGAAGGCCGCAATCAACTCGTCCTGAATCTCGCTCGGGATGACGTGAAGGAGTACATCTTCTCCTGGCTGGATCGACTGGTGACCGAGAATGACATAGCTCTCCTGAAGTGGGATTACAACCGCAACTGGTCGGAGCAGGGGTGGGCCGAAGCGTCGCTGGCCGATCAGAAGAAGATCTGGGTGCGCTATGTGCTGAACCTTTACGACATCATCGACCGACTCCGCAGCAAGCATCCTCGCCTGGAAATTGAAGGATGTTCCGGGGGAGGAGCCCGCGTGGATTTGGGAATGCTGCGGCGAGTCGATCAGGTCTGGCCTTCCGACAATACCGACGCACTGGATCGACTAATCATCCAATATGGCTTTACCGAGGCATACACGCCACACGTCATGATGGCCTGGGTCACTGACGTTCCTAACGGGATCAACGGACGCGTAACGCCGCTTCCATTTCGCTTTCTGGTCGCCATGTCTGGCGCGCTGGGTATCGGCGGCAACTTGAACAAATGGACGGATGACGAGATGGCCGCTGCGAGCAAAATGATTACGTTCTACAAACAGATTCGCGCGACGGTGCAGGATGGACATCTCCATCGGCTGCGTTCCCCGATGGAATCAGACTTTACGGCGGTCCAATATCTTGCGCAAGACAGCCAGCAGGTCGTAGTCTTTGCCTATTTGCACTCCCAGCAATTTGGCCAGAGCATGCCGCTGCTGCATTTGCAGGACCTGGCAGAGGACGCGATGTATTCTGTCACCTCGATCGATGGCAAGGTCGAGGAGAACACGAGAAAATTCAGCGGCGCTTACCTTATGCATCACGGAATCCAGTTTCGACTGCGCGGCGACTACGACGCCACGGCGGTCAGATTGGATCGCGTACCTTAGGGCGGTTCTGGAGCAGACGATTCGGGAATGAAGGGCACCAGATCTTCGATTCGCCAGACATCACAAGGCTCATTGAACGCGTTCGTTCTCGATAATGACGTGCTCCGCTTAACGATTGTGCCCGAGTTAGGCGGAAAGATTGTCTCGTTTATCCGACTGGAAAGCGGCTACGAATATCTGTTGCAACCACCTGACCTGAGGCACGCATACCGGACGCGGTCCTATGGCGGCAATTTCGAAGATTACGAGACGAGCGGCTTTGATGAGTGTGCACCGACCGTTGCAAGTTGCCGCTATCCCGAAGGGCCGTTTCTAGCCAAACAGTTGCCCGATCACGGAGATGTCTGGTGTTTGCCATCGGTCGCGGAAATCGTGGGAGAGGACATTCAGTTGACCACTGCGATGACGAGTCTGCCTCTGCGATTGTCAAAAAAGATTGAAATTCAGGAGAACAAAGTCCGACTGGATTACGAAGCAACGAACCTGAGTCCGTCAACCGTGAAATTTCTCTGGTCTGCCCATCCGCTGCTGCAAGTCGAGCCCGGCGCGGAAATTATTTTGCCGAAAGAGGTCAACGAGGTTGAAGTAGGGTGGTCCAAAGGGGATCGCATAGGGAAATCGGCTGAGAGGTGCAGTTGGCCCGAGGGCACGGAATCCTCCGGTCGAAAGATCAATCTCAGCCGGATAGCTTCCCCCCATATGGGCACAGCTGAGAAGCTATTCACGCCCCGTCTTTCCGAAGGGTTCTGTGGTATGTTCCTGCCGAGAGTGAATGAGGGCATCGCCTTCCGCTTCGATCCTGGACTCGTCCCCTACGTCGGCATATGGATATGCCAAGGTGGATGGCCAAGTAGCCGAGTCCTGAAAGACTTTACGGTTGCTCTTGAGCCTTGCCTCGGCCGGCCCGACTCTCTCGAGGAGGCCATCACGCGCAATGAATGTGCGATCCTTGGTGGATATGGCTCGATGCGCTGGTGGATGGAGATAGAGCTGCATGGCGGCGCTCCGCGATCTCTCCGGATGTGAAGATGAGTAGTGTCGTTAGGAAATCTCTGATCTCGTCCCGGTTGACGCCTGTGATCGTGCTAGGAATACTGTTTTTCGGTGTCCGATACAAAGCATCTGCAGAGACTTCGCAACAACCCGCACCGAAATCAGATCACAAGCAAGCGCAGAGCGGTACGAGTCCCCAATTTCTGTCCGCGCTGCGGGCGTACAAAGCTCAACAATACGCGGCGGCGCAGAAACAGCTCGAGGCGCTGGTGCGCACGGCTCCCAGGAGTTTCGAGATAAACGAATTGCTGGGGCTCGTTTATGTCGCGCAGGGCGAGCAAGAGAACGCGAATCGGTTTTTGGCCAAAGCGGTTCAACTGAATCCGAATCTAGCGGAAGCGCGGACAGCGCTGGCCACGAACCTACTTGCACTTCATCGCGACGACGAAGCTGAGATCCAGTTTAAAAAGGCTGTTGATCTGAACCCCAACGGCTACGACGCCAATCACAACCTAGGTGAGTTCTATATCCAAACGGGGAAAGTTGCCCTCGCAATCCCTTTCCTCAAGCGCGCACTGGAGGCCGATCCCGCGGCTTACAATAATGGCTACGACTTAGCCTTAGCCCTTGACCAGATTGGCAAGGTGGACGAAGCTCGCGATCAGCTCCAGGGCCTCATTGGTTTGCACGACTCCGCGGAGTTGCACAGCCTTCTCGGCGAGGTTGAAGAAAAGTCGAGAAACTATCTTGCTTCGGCCGCACAGTACGAGCAGTCGGCGCGCATGGAGCCCAGTGAGCAGAACATTTTGAACTGGGGCGCAGAGTTGCTGCTCCATCAAACATTCGCGCCTGCTATTGAAGTGTTCAAAGCTGGGACCCAGCGTTTTCCGGAATCGGCTCAGCTGAACAATGGGATGGGTATAGCTTTTTACGGCGCCGGAGAGACGGACGCCGCCGTTCGAGCTTTCTTTCGGGCGTCCGACCTGGCACCTTCCAGCCCTCTACCCCTGACTTTTCTCGGTAAAGCGTGCGACGGGGCCTCGCCGTCGTTGGCGGAACAAATCCGTTCGCGAATTCAGAAGTTTCTCGGCCATGCCACGCAGAGCGCCGAGCTCCATTACGATCTGGCAGTGTGTGTGTGGAAGACAAGTCAGAGCCAATCGCAGGCAGATCGGGATTCCCAAGTCGAATTTCTCTTAAAACGCGCGGTGACACTCGATCCCAATTATGTGGCAGCTTACTTTCAGCTGGGCGTTTTGTATAGCGACGAGCACAAATACACGGAAGCAACCGAGCAGTATGAACTGGCCCTCAAAATCAGTCCGAACGAGGCGAATACCCACTATCGTTTGGGACAGGCTTTGGCACGACTTGGGAATCAAGCTCGTGCGCAAGAAGAGTTTGCGGTTTTCGAGAAGCTGCGCCAGAGCGAATCGGATGCGACCAATAAGGAACAGAATCAGATTCAGCAGTTCGTGTACAAGATGCGCGAGTCCAATACAAACTAAACGAAACGACAAGTGCGATTGATTACTTCTTCGCGACAATACCAGAGCCCTCGCGAATCGTGAGTATCTGGTTTGCCTTCACTTGGGTGAAACGCTCGATCTTCTGGGTGGTCGGCCACTTCACCTCGATCAGATCTATAACTGCAGCTTTTCCGATTCCGAAATGTAGCCGAAGGTCACCCTGCGACATCACGCTGGAGCCGCTGTGGACCTCGTCCAACTGCGAATGACTCCCCGTGACTACGCGGACACGCGCGCCGATTGCGGTGCGATTACATTGGGTTCCCAGGAGTTTGATCTTGATCCAATTCTGTTTGTTTCCTCCGTCGTTGCGCAGCAGGGACGGCAAGTCATTCATATTCAGAATGAGCGCGTCGATATCGCCGTCATTGTCATAATCCCCAAAGGCTGCGCCTCGGCTGGAGTAGAGCTCGTTGATCCCGGGTCCCGTTCCCGCCGAAACATCCTTGAATTGTCCATTGCCCATGTTTCGATAAAGGATGCGCGGGTTTTTGAAAGTCTGCCCCACGTCATGCGACTCGATCCCCGGATAGACGTGTCCATTGATTTGTAAAATGTCGGTCCAGCCATCATTGTCGTAATCGATGAACCCGCAACCCCATCCCACGTATTTCTGATTCGTCGCAATGCCCGAAGTGGATGTTACCTCACTAAACGTCCCGTCGCCATTGTTGTGATAGAGGTTGCAGGTGTCATCGGCAAAATTCGTCTTGAAAATATCGAGCCAGCCGTCGCAATCGTAATCGCCCACGGCAACGCCCATCCCGGCCTGCTCGTGGCCATTCTCGCTATAGGCACAACCAGCCATCACTCCAATGTCAGTGAAAGTGCCATCGTGATTGTTGTGAAACAGGATGCTCGCTTCCGAGTCTACTGCGACGTAGATGTCCGGCCATCCGTCGTTATCGAAGTCGTACGAGACCGCGGTGATGGAGTAGCGCGGGCCTGGTTTCAGAATGCCTGCTTTCTCGGAAACATCAGTGAAGGTCCCGTCTCCGTTGTTGTGATAAAGAACGCTGGTGTCGGCGGGAAGCCCGCGCGGACCGCACATCACAGGGATTCCTTTCCAGTTACAAACGGGAGCGTCGCCTGAAGCAGAAATGTGCTCGGGATCAAGCTTGATGTAATTGCAGACGAACAGATCAAGATGTCCGTCGCGGTTGTAGTCAAGGAATGTGCAACCCGCGCCCCAGCGAATCTGTTCGTTGTAGAGGCCGGCTTTGCGAGTGACATCGCTGAATGTGCCGTCTCCATTGTTGTGGAACAGGATGTTGTGGCCCCAGAAACAGCAGAAGAGGTCATCCCAGCCATCGTTGTCGTAATCACCGACGCAAACACCCGTCTGCCAGCCTGTGCGGGCTAATCCGGATTGTTCCGTGACGTTGGTGAAGGTTCCGTCACGATTATTCTTGAACAATTGCGAACTGGGAGCTTTGCCTTCCGGCCACTTCGCGCCGAGCCGTGTTCCATTCGTCAGATAAATATCCAGCCAGCCGTCCTGATCATAATCAAAGAAGGCAATTCCGCTGCCCTTCGCCTCGATAATGTAGCGCTTCCGATCCACTCCTCCCCACACATTCGGCACATTCAATCCCGCTTCGGCTGCGACATCAACAAACTGAACAGAGGAGACAGGGTTGTCCGGTGATTTGGTTTCCAATAATAGGGCGTTGGTCCATCGCCACAGTGGAGTGGTCAGCGCCTCCGTAAGTCGGTCTCCGAGCAGTAACAAAGAGGATCCCAGGAAAGTGCGGCGCGGAAAGTTCATGCAATGTGTCCCACAATTCTTACTACAGTTGGGGCCAGGCGCGCGAGGAGCATGGTTGCTGAACTTCGGCGCTTCACCCCTTCTCCAAGATTTTGTCGCTTGCAGCGTCCTATTGTAGCGTGTACGTTACCGGGATAGGTTCCATGGGCCATCTTCTGGGGCGCAAAGCGAGGATTTGAGCCATGGGACGCATCAGTCGAACATGAGGTGATCATGCGAAAATTACATCTAGCTGCGATGACAATCATGGCTTTGACCCCGACGCCATATTTCGTCCAAAACCTCGAACAACTGCCAGATGCGGAATCGTCCGCGTATGTCCGACTGGACAGCTCTCACGATCTGGGAAGCTGGGAAGGATGGGGAAGTTCGCTCGCCTGGTGGGCACGCGCGGTTGGAGGCTCACTGAATGCCGACTACTACGCCGACTTGGTCTACACGTCTAACGAAAGGGACGGTTTTCCGGGCCTCGGATTGAATATCGTTCGCTACAACGTCGGAGGCGGAGGGATCAATCAGCCGCGCGAGAACAAAGGGGCGAAACTGCAATGGCAGATGGACATTCATGGATATTGGACGGATTCTAATAATACCGATTCGAAAACTTGGACTTGGTCGGCAGACCAGAACCAGCGCACGATGATGCGGAAAGCGCGGGATCGCGGCGCGAATCTGTTCGAAATGTTTTCGGACTCTCCAATGTGGTGGATGAACGCAAATCGCAGTACCGCCGGAAGCGACACAGGCGGCGACTGCCTGACTGCGGACAATTATGATCGCTTTGCCTTGTATCTCGCCGCTGTCGCGAGACACGCCGCGGATCAGTGGCAGATCAAATTCAATTCGGTCGAGCCATTCAACGAGCCTTCAGCCAATTGGTGGAAATATCCTAACCGACAAGAAGGGTGCCATTTCGACGCCCCAACACAGGAGGCGGTACTGCAGCGCCTGCGCCGAGCTCTCGACGAAGCAGGGCTGAAAGACGTTGCGATCGCAGCAGCAGACGAAAACAATATGGATGCGGGCCTGAACTCATGGAAGGCCTACGGTTCAGCGACACGCTTTCGGGTCGGACGGCTTAATATCCATGGATACTCCAACGGGACTGAGCCTTATCGCGGCCCAAACCGCGTCGAACTCCGCCGCGCCGCCACAGACAAGGCAAGATGGCTCTCCGAGTACGGCGACGGAGATGCGTCCGGCTACTCGCTAGCGCAGGAAATCATTCGCGATGTGAAAGAATTGCAACCGACCGCTTGGGTTTACTGGCAGCCCGTGGAGCCCGATGTCCGTGACTTCGGCTGGGGTTTGATCAACGCAAACTACGTAGATACGAATGATCAGCCTAGTCAGCAAAAGACCGGGTTTGTCCGGGTGAACCGCAAGTTCTTCGTGTTCGGGCAATTCACGCGTTATCTCCGACCTGGATATCACCTCATCGATGTCGCTGATCCAGATTCGCTTGCCGCATTCGATCCCAGTTCGAGCCGGCTCGTCGTGATCAAGGTCACTGGCAATTCTGCTGAGCCAATCAAACTTGACTTGTCAAACATAGCCTCGTTTGCAGACACAGTCCAGGTGATCGCGACGACTACGGATCCGAGCGCAAGCGTGCCTGACTGGAAGCAGCACAATCAAGTGTTGCAGCTTGCCGAGCGTGAGGGCCGAAAGCTGCTCGAAGCGAATCTTTATCCGAAGTCGGTTTACACGTTTGTCGTCCAAGGTGTTTTGCGCTGAATCGAATGCGGGTATACTTAGGATCGTAAACGTACCCGTAAATAGCCCTCAGGACGGGGTTTATGCCGAAAAAGGCGAAAACCGATCCGGAATCGCAGTCGCTGGGGAATGATGACGATGCTCGCGTGCTGGAACCGACCCCACGAGTAGGCCGGCCTGTCGGAATCAAGGACATTGCCAAGGCATTGTGTGTTTCCATCGGAACGGTGGATCGAGCCATCCACTCACGCGGCGGCATCAACCCAATCACGAAGGAACGGGTGCTGAAGATGGCTCAGACTCTCGGTTACAGGCCGAATCTGGCCGCTCGCTATTTAAAGGCACCACGCCAGGTTCGCGTCGCCATTAATCTTCCAGAGCGTATTGGATCGTTCTATGACGCTGTGCGCGCCGGGATTCGTGATGCTGCGAGACCCTTCCAGGCAGGCGTCGAACTGCAGTTTCGCACTCATCCCGTACTCGGGGAAGGGGACGAGGAACTGTTTCGCGAGGTTCTTGAGGACGGCAGTAAGGGAATCATCATCTCTCCCGGTCATCCTGCGCAGTTGAAGGTTTGGATCCGCAGAGCCGCACAAAAACGGATTCCGGTGGTATGTGTGGTCACGGATGCGCCGGGAACGGAACGCCTGACCGCAGTGTCAACAGATTCCTTCGTCAGCGGCGGAATGGTTGCGGAACTCCTCCACCTGATCGTGCGGGATTCCGGCACCATTGGCGTTTTCACGGGCGACCTGTCAACCATCGATCATTCCGAAAAGGTCCGCGGATTTAAGCACGCCCTCAGTTCCTTTAATGGCGCGCTCAGCATTTCTAATGTGATTGAGACGCATGACGACGAGAGCGCGGCCTATAGTCAAGCTAGAAAGCTTCTGGCTCGTGATGATTCGCTGAAAGCGATCTATGTGAGCACGGCAAACTCGATGACAGTCATCCAGGCGCTCGAGGAACTGGACCCTGAACGTCGCATTGCCCTCGTAACCACCGATCTGTTTCCGCAACTCGTACCTTTCCTCAAATCTGGCAGGATTTTGGCGACGATCTATCAACGGCCGGAGGCGCAAGGCCGCATGGCGTTCGAAGCCCTCCACCATTTCCTGGTAGAGGGACGATGCCCGCCCCATCGCATTAAGCTGAATCCTCACATCGTGATGCGATCGAATCTCGAGTTGTTTCTCGATCGTATAGCCGTTTCCGCCCACGGGAATGGACGCGAACGGGTGTCGTGAGCAGTTCGCTCTCGGTTCTGAAACCATCACTTTTTCGTTTGACAGCCGACGACCGGCAGGGCTAACCTTTCTGGAGCGTTAACGTACACGACAGCCTTTCCTGTGGACACACGCCGCCATTTTCTGAAGTCAGCATCGTCGGTTCTGGGGGCAGCCGCGCTCTCCTCCGGTGCTGCCCCTTCCCGCGCCAGAACAACTCTCGGGTTGGACTCACAAACAAAACGTGTGTCGTTGAATGGCCTCTGGCAATTCCGCATTGACGCCGACAAAGTCGGGCAAACCGATGCCTGGTACACGCCCGCCCAGACTTCCGATAGCTGGCACATGGTGACTGTCCCACACACATGGCAGATTGCGCAGGATTCCCCCGAGTACTTTGGCATCGCCTGGTACCGCCGCAGGTTTGAGCTTCCGCCCGAGTGGAGCGACCGGATCATCAGAGTTGAGTTCGAGGCGGTCTTTCATTCCGCGACGGTTTGGGTGAACGGTGATGAAGTCGGCAAACACCTGTGCAAGGGCTACACGGCGTTTGACCTCGATATAACGCGGTTTCTGCATCCTGGCCCTAACAACCTGCTGGCCGTCATGGTGAATTCTGATTTTGATTCGCACATGCTGCCACGCGGTCACTCCAGCGATTGGACGCACGACGGCGGCATCTACCGGCCCGTCAGTTTGCTCATAAGCCCGAGAGTCTACGTCGAGCGCGTCGATGTGGACGCCGTTCCTGATCTTGCAAGTGGAGTGGCCAAACTCGACGTCTCCGTTGTGATTCGAAATGCCGCAGAGCACGATTTCAAGGGGGAACTGGCAGTTCACGCCGTGGAAGAGCGTACCGGTTTAAGCGTGCTCCAGGAGAGCAAAACAGCCCCAGTCAGCGTTGCCTCAGGCAAATCCGTGACCGCTGCTTTGCCGACGGCGCAGATTGCCAACGCCAGACTTTGGAACTTTGACCTTCCCGATTTGTACCTCCTCTCAGTGGTTCTGACTGGCGAGGAGGTCTCGCACCAAGCCACCACTCCGTTCGGCATCCGCAGTATCGAAGTCAAAGATGGCGCGTTCTGGTTGAACGGCGAGCGCGTGCGGCTGATGGGTGTCGAGCGCATGGCGGGAAGCAACCCAAACTATGGGATGGCAGAACCGACCTCATGGATCGACCACGACCATGATGATCTGAAGAATCTGAATTGCGTCTTTACGCGTGTACATTGGCCGCAGGACAAGCGCGTTCTCGACTACTGCGACCGGCACGGCATCTTTATTCAAACGGAGGTGCCGACCTGGGGGCCTGACACCTTCAAGGGCATGAAGGACGAGCCGGATGCGGACATCATGCAGAACGGTCTTGAGCAGTTGCAGGAGATGATTACTCGCGACCGTAACCATCCTTGCATTTTTTCGTGGGGACTGTGCAACGAGATCAATGGCCAAAATCCTCCCGCCTACAAGTTTGCCAAGCGGATGTACGAAGAAGCCAACCGTCTCGATCCGCGGCGATTGCGGTCCTATGCATCCAACTCGTTGCAGCGCCACCCTGAAAACGACGTGACCCAGGTGATGGACTTCATCGAGTGGAATGAATATTACGAGAGTTGGTATCCGGGTACGCCGGACGACCTCCGCCGCAATCTCGAAGAGATTCACCAAGCCTTTCCCGACAAGCCCATTGTGATCTCTGAGTATGGCTATTGTGCCTGCACACCAGACCGGCCTGAAGGAGATAACCGCCGAATCCAGGTCCTCCGCGATCATACCCGGGTGTGCCGCGAAGCCAATTACGTGGGCGGCTTGATTTTCTTCTGCTACAACGACTACCGGACGCACATTGGCGATAAGGGCACAGGAGTCATGAAGCAGCGCATCCACGGCGTCGTCGACCTGCTGGGGGACCGCAAGCCGTCTTACGCAGTGCTCCGTGAGGAATCCAGTCCTATCGAATCGCTGGACTGCACCGGTAACCCGAATTCATTCACCCTCAAAGTGCGATCCCGCGATTCCGTCCCTGGCTACAGGCTCACTGGCTATACGCTGCGTGGAATTCTTTATGGGTTCGCCCGCATTCCGCTCGAATGCCGTGAAACTCCGCTTCCGGCGTTGAGTCCAGGCCAGTCGATATCCGTTCTCCTTCGATTCGAACAAAAAGACGGGGCGACACGAGTGGAGTTTGATGTAATGCGTCCCACAGGCTTTTCGGCGTTCACAACTGTGTGGATTCCGTAAGAAAGGCAGTTCGTTGCGATATAGGAGATGCAACGGTGACTAAATCGGACCGCAAGAGCGTGCGTGCGTGGGAAGAACGCATTGTCATCCCAACCTATCCCGAGCAACCGCCCGATAAGAATCCGATGTTCTTTGAGAAGCGGGTGTATCAGGGAAGCAGCGGCAAGGTCTACCCGAATCCGATCACTGATCGCGTCTCTAACGAAAAATCAGAGCGGACCTACGGAGCAGTCCTCCTCGAGAACGAATATGTGCATTTGATGATTCTTCCGGAAATTGGGGGCCGTATTCACGTTGGTCAAGATAAGACCAATCGCTATGACTTTTTTTACCGGCAGAACGTGATCAAACCGGCACTCGTAGGACTGCTCGGCCCTTGGATTTCCGGAGGTGTCGAGTTCAACTGGCCACAGCACCATCGCCCCTCCACCTATATGCCCGTGCAACACGCAATCGAACACAGTGCGGATGGAAGCGTCACGGTCTGGTTGAGTGAGCACGAACCGATGCAGCGCATGAAAGGCATGGTGGGGATCTGCCTGCATCCGGGCAAATCGTATATCGAAGCAAAGGCCCGGGTGTACAACCGGACTCCTTTTGTGCAGACGTTTCTTTGGTGGGCGAATGTCGGAATCCGCGTGCATGATGATTACCAGGCATTCTTCCCGCCTGACGTCACCTACGTAGCAGATCATGCGAAACGAGCGGTTTCGTCTTTTCCCATTGCCAGGAACTTCTACTACGGGGCCGATTACCGAAAGGGAGTGGACCTCTCCTGGTACAAAAACATCCCCGTGCCCACATCGTATATGGTGACGGAATCGAAGTTCGATTTCTTCGGCGGATATGATCACAAAAAGAAAGCAGGCGTAGTTCATTTCGCAAATCGTCAAATCGCGCCCGGGAAGAAGCTCTGGACCTGGGGTGATGCTGAGTTTGGATACGCGTGGGACCGAAATCTCACAGATTCGGACGGGCCTTACATCGAACTGATGGCGGGAGTGTTCACCGACAATCAACCGGACTTTTCCTGGCTCTTCCCGTATGAAACTCGGACCTGGAGCCAGTACTGGTACCCGATTCAGCAGATCGGTCCCGCTAAGAACGCCAACCGATTCGCTGCCCTCAGCGTGGAACCGGTTGATGGAAGGTTGAAGATCGGCGTTTGCGTTACAGAGACCTTCGAGAAAGCAAAATGGCTCGTCACAGCGGGCGGGAAAACCGTGTTGGAAGATATCTGCACGCTGGAGCCCGGGAAAGCCTATATTCGCGAAGTCACTGCTGATGGCGAGGCGGCCGTGCGGTTGCGTACCAGTAACGGCCAAGACATTATCCAGTACACTCCGCCGGAAGTTCGTAGGGGAACGAATCTTCCTGAACTGGCCACAGAGCCTCTGCCGCCAAAGGATATCGCCTCAAACGACGAGCTCTACATTACTGGTCTGCATCTGGAGCAATACCGACATGCCACGCGTTATCCAGAGCCGTACTGGGAAGAAGCGCTGGAACGCGATCCGCTCGACAGCCGATGCAACACGGCCATGGGACTGCTGAAGTTGAAACGGGGGTTGTTTTCGGAAGCAGAGGCCCACTTTCAGCGCGCGATTCAGAGACAGACCCGACGAAACCCCAATCCCGCCGAAGGCGATGCGTACTACTATCTCGGCCTGACGCTCCAGTATCAGGAGCGGTGGGAAGAAGCCTACGCGGCGTACTACAAAGCCACATGGAACTATCCCTGGCAATCGGCGGCGAGTTGCCACCTCGCAGAGATCGATTGCCGCCGTTCGCGTTTTGATCGCGCTCTCGAGCATCTCGAGCTTTCACTGAAGACCAATGTCGACAATTTGAAAGCGCGAAATCTCCGGACGGCGATATCGCGCCGCCTCGGCGCCGTCTCCGAAGCGCTGGCATATGCCAGAGAAACAAACAATCTCGATCTCCTCGATGTCTGGTCCGGTTATGATTTGTCGATACTCTCGGGTAGAAATGCGGACCATAGAGACGGAGCGGAGACAGCGAGCGTCAAAAGCGTTCACACCCAACTCTATCTGGACCTCGCTTTCGACTATGCCGCAGCCGGCTTATGGTCTGAGGCGGAGGAGTTGCTGTCGAAACGCCTGAGCCAAGCTGGCCAGCAATCGTATCCGATGGTGCTGTACCTGCTGGGCTATTGCGCCGAAAAGCGAGGCAATGACTCCCAGGCGGCTTCGCGCTGGGCTGACGCGCAGAAAGCTTCGCCGGATTATTGTTTCCCAGCACGACTTGAAGAGATGATCGTGCTGCAAACTGTGCTCTCCAAAAATCCATCGGACGCGAGAGCACACTACTATCTTGGCAATTTGTTTTACGACAAAAAGCGATACGACGAAGCCATTCGCGAGTGGGAAGTGAGTGTTAGTCTCGATCCATTCTTCGCCATTCCTTGGCGCAACCTCGGAATAGCTTATTTCAATGTTCGCAAGGATGTCGATCGAGCCATCTCAGCCTACGAAAATGCTTTCAAGGCGGATCCCGTCGATGCTCGTCTGCTCTATGAATTCGATCAGCTGCGAAAACGCATCGGCATCGGTCCCTACGAGCGTCTCACGGTCCTGGAAAACCATACCGATCTTGTTTCGCAGCGAGACGATCTGACGGTCGAGTTGATAACCCTTCTAAACCAATGCGGTCGTCCGGAGCATGCCTTGGAGGCGCTCTCGTCGAGAAGATTCAATCCTTGGGAGGGGGGAGAGGGGTTGGTATCTGCGCAATACGTGTGGGCTCACATTCGGATCGGCCGGTCGCTGCTGGGAAGGGGGGATCCTCAAGCGGCGTTGGAGCATTTTTCCAGCGCACGGTGCTATCCGCACAATCTTGGAGAGGGGAAGCATTTGTTGTCCCGCGAAATTCACCTCGATTACTTCGCGGGCCTAGCCCTCTCGAGGTTGGGACGCGAGGACGAGACTCGTGAACACTGGACGCGTGCAGCCGGCAATGACGATTCGATCAGCTGGCTTACCTACTTTCGAGCCATGAGCCTCGAAGGTCTCGGTAGGGAAGAGGAGGCGGCCAGGCTTTTGAAGGATATGCACGCGTTCGCTGAGCAACAGATGAAGAAGCAAGCAAAGATCGATTATTTTGCAACCTCACTCCCGAATCTGCTGTTGTTCGAAGACGATCTGCTGAAAAGACACCAGGTGGAGTGCCTCTTCCTGGTTGCGCTGGCCGAACTCGGCTTGCGAAATACAGAACGCGCCGTGGAGCTAATGAATCAAGTGCTTTTGCTCGATCGCAACCACATGGCCGCACAATTTGAACTCGAGTTCCTCTCTCGAGTGTCCGGGCCGGCCATGGTCCGCCCCGTGATTTGAAGCGCTATAGGAATGGCGGTATCTATGATCAACGCTGCGAGAACCGAAGAAGTCGCAATCCGCGGAGCGCAGTTTAATACTGCCTACATCTATGCAATTTCTACCGTTGCCGCGCTTGGCGGATTACTCTTCGGATACGACTGGGTGGTCATAGGTGGCGCCAAGCCCTTCTACGAAAAATATTTTGGGTTAACTGATCCTTCGCAGCAAGCCTGGGCCATGAGTTGCGCTCTGGTCGGGTGCCTCATCGGAGCTCTTGTTTCGGGTTGGCTTAGCGACCGCTTCGGCCGCAAGCGATTGCTTATTGCGGCGGGGCTGGTTTTCGCCGTGTCCTCGATCGGCACAGCTCTGGCCTCCTCCTTCGCCGTCTTTGTGCCTTGGCGAATTATGGGTGGATTTGCCATTGGAATGGCCTCGAGTCTCTCGCCCATGTACATCGCCGAGGTGGCCCCGGCGCAGTTCCGGGGCAAACTGGTTTCCCTGAACCAGTTGACGATTGTGATTGGGATTCTGCTGGCGCAGGTCACAAACTGGTTGATCGCGAAACCCGTTCCCTCCGATGCTACGGTCCTCGAGATTATGCAGTCCTGGAATGGCCAGGTTGGGTGGCGCTGGATGTTTGGCGTAACCGCGATTCCTTCGCTGCTTTTCTTCCTATCGATGTTTGCGGTCCCCGAGAGCCCGAGATGGCTTGCGAGAAACGGCGCGCACCCAATGGCGAAACATGTTCTCTCCCGCATCGGCGGGGAATCATACGGGGCACAGGCTCTAGCTGAAATCGAAGCGACTCTCCATGAAGATGCAAATCGAGCAGATCTGACCTCGCTGCTCGATCCCAGGCTGGTCAGAGTCTTGCTGCTTGGAGTCGCCCTGGCAGTGCTGCAACAGTGGTGCGGCATCAACGTAATCTTCAATTATGCGGAAGAGGTTTTCTCCGCCGCCGGATACAGCGTTTCCGACATCCTGTTCAATATTGTCGTGACCGGCGTAGTGAACCTGGTTTTCACCTTTGTTGCCATTGGATGTGTCGATCGATACGGCCGGCGGGTTCTGATGCTCACAGGTTCTGCGGGACTGGCGATCATTTACACGTGCCTGGGAGCTTTCTATTACGTTCACAGCCACGGTGTTCACATGCTAGTCCTGGTGGTTGCCGCGATAGGTTGCTATGCTATGTCGCTCGCTCCTGTGACCTGGGTTGTGATTTCCGAGATTTTCCCCAACCGTATTCGTGGTGCCGCAATATCGGTCGCAGTCGCAGCACTATGGGTTGCGAGCTTCATCCTTACTTACACGTTCCCCCTGCTGAACCACGCCTTAGGTGCAGCGAGCACGTTCTGGATCTACGCTGCAATTTGTGTGGCAGGATTCCTCTTTATTAGAGCTCGTTTGCCGGAGACCAAGGGCAAAACTCTCGAGCAAATCGAGGGGTTGTGGAACTGAGCGGGTGCGGAAGCCGCGCAGCCTCACCGTCGAACAGTTTCATGCCCTGCGGGGCCAGCTGCATGAGCCTTTCTCCACTCTCGCGCTATTGTCCGTCTGCTTGGCCCTTCGCGGTGCGATATTGGCTGGTTGGCTTCAGGTTCAGCATCCGCTGCGCCATAGTCGAGCGCCACGGCGATGTGCCAAAGACGGAGAACTCAGCCGAGACCATGATGTTGTCCGAGGAACTGCTCTCGCATTTGCAGCTTTGGAGACAGCTGACACAATTTCCAGCCGAGCAAGACTGGTTGTTCGCCAGCCCGATCAAGATCGGGTGTCTTGCCGTATTCCTACACCGGAGTATGGCGGGAATTACAAAGGGCGGCAAGAAACGGCCGGGATCGGAAGACTCGGCACGCATAGCTTCCGCCCACACGTATCGGAGTTGGCTGGATCAGGTCGGGACACGGCTGGCTGTGCTGCAGAAGGCAATGCGCCATTGCGACATCAGGACAACCATGATCCATGACGATGTCGTAGACAGGAGGACCGGCCCAGCGTTGTAGAAGGTGTCCGGGCTGGTTTTTGCAAAATGGTACGCTGACAACACGAGGGGAATCCTAAGCCATTGAATGAATGGCTCCTCGGTAGGAATCGAACCTACAACCCTCCGGTTAACAGTAGGAAGGAAGGCATTTCTCTCAATTGCCTGGCAATTGCTCCTGACTCCTAGAATCACTCCTTTGTGGCCTTTATTCCTTGACTGTGCCGTGCGGTGTTGAGTTTTGCCCGTCTCTTGCTGTGGAAAACTGGGGTGTGGAAAACTCGCGTAGGACGTTATGAAATTTCATATTTAGGAAATCGAAACTTTTTGTTGTTCCACATGCAACATGAATGAGATAGTGCGGCAACTGATATAGGGTGTGACGCGACCGCTTTGTGTCATGGGGGCGTTGTGTGCGCTGAGAAGTTAGATTGTGTTGATGTCTTCCTGTTGGCCGAAAATCGGTTGTTGCGCGAAGCGCTGGCAAGAGTACTCGACAAGAAAAATGACATCCGGGTCCTTGCCGCGGTCGCCTTCGATACCAAAGTCACCGAGTTGGTCAGCGAGTTGCGTCCGCAGATACTTGTACTGGACTCTAGCGTTTCCGCAGATGTTTCACTGGAGGTAGTCGCGTCGATTCGCCGGGTCATCCCGGAAACCAGAATAGTGATGATCGGGATGGACAGCGATAAGGAGACATTCCTGCGCTGTGTCCGCGCTGGAGTGTCCGGATATGTCTTGAAGGATGCCTCGGCCAACGAGGTCGCCGCCGCTTTACGAAGCGTTGCTTATGATGGAGCCTCCTGCCCACTGAAATTGTGTACTGCCTTGTTCGAACAGATAGCGAACTCCGATTCACAACTTAAGCTCTCTCGCGAAGGACCGCGGCCGCACTTAACCCGCCGAGAACAGCAATTGGTGAAGATGGTCAGCCAAGGGCTGAGCAACAAGGAGATCGCGAGCCAGTTAAATCTTTCCGAGCAAACAGTGAAGAACCACATTCACCGCATGTTGCGCAAACTAGGCGCGAGCGATCGCCTGGGCGCTGTGCAGGTGTGTCGCATCGAAGGGATCGTCGCCTGAGCCCGATGAGTAGGAAACGATTAGTACTTGTCAGTGCCTGCGTGCCCCGAATGGGTACTCAGTTCACAGTCGCGCCCGGGCTGTTCATGGGTACTCCTAAGTAATTCCCTTAGGTCGCAATTGAACCTTTCCCTGTGCAACGAAGCGAGCTACGCTGTCCGCCACTCTGCGTCTGGAGAGGGCCGTGCGAAAAATTAGAGTTCTTGTAGCTAACCGGCCGCGCCTGATGCACGAACTGGTCCTTGCGACGCTTGTAGATCAGCCAGATATCGAAGTCGTCGGCGAAACCCAGAATGAATCAGAAATTACGGAACTGGTGGATGCCGCCCGACCGGACTTCCTGATCATAGAGCTGGGTCAAACCGAGGGCCGTCCCGAACTGTGCGGTTTTCTGCTAGGCCGGTACCCCTCGATGAAGGTCTTGGCTGTAGCCCCCGAACACAACAGCAGTATTTTGTATTCAGCATTCGTGGATATTCGCGCCAAGCGCGTAGAGAACTCGGAACGGGGGCTCCTGAATTCTCTCCGGAATCCGGAAGTTGCGGAGATCCAGGCGCGGGCATGCTGAGCTCCCGCCGGTTTTAGGCAAGACCGACGACGAAACGCGGTCGGCGGGCACGGTTATCTCACATGAGCCTGTAAGTGAGGGGGCGAAGCTGTGATTGACGTGGAGAACGGGAACGCGAGCGGCAGCTTGGGCAACGCCGCGATCCCCACGCTTCCGGCCTTGGGTCGGACCCGCTGGTACGCGGCCTATACCTGCACCCGCCACGAAAAACGGGTTGCCCAGCAACTCGACGAGCGGCATGTGGAAAATTTCCTGCCCCTGTATCGGTCGGTGCGGCGCTGGAAGGATCGTCGTAAAGAGCTCCAACTTGCACTGTTTCCAAGCTATGTTTTCGTGCGCATGGATCTTAAGGATCGACTACGCGTTCTGCAGTTGCCCGGTGTCGTGGACTTCGTGAGTTTCGGAGGGGTTCCAGCTCCTCTGCTCGACGGAGAGATTGAGACTTTGCGGCAAGGAATGGCAAATCCGATGCTCATCGAGCCACACCCTTACTTAAATGTGGGGCGACGGGTACGTGTCGGGAACGGTCCCTTCGCAGGCACCGAGGGAATTTTGGTACGCAGACGGGATGGTTGTCGAGTGGTTGTCTCCATCGATCTGCTGATGCGTTCCGTAGCCGTAGAAGTAGATGAGGCGGACATTGTGGCCACTCGCTAGGTTCAAACAATGATCCTAATGCTTGCGCTGAGATGATTCCGACTTGCACATGATCAGGTCAAAACATGTTGAGCTATAGGATTTCCCAGAAGCTTCCAGGTGACGGGGCGGGCTTGATGGCGTTCCTGCTTTTTTGCCAGATTTCGTACGGGCAGATGCCCGGGAATGACAAGCCGCTGGTGCAGCCCACTAATTCTGGAATGAGCCGCAAGGCGGAGGCCTCGGAACTCGCCGAAGACAACAACGCTCGAGTCGCTGCGTCTTCCTACCAAATCCGCGAAGTGCTCTCGGTGGATACTGGTTTGTTAGTAGCGCTGAAGCATTGGGTAGCGAAAGAGGCTACGGACAATGGGCAGCTGGTGGAGGATCAGGACCTGACCGACCAAGCGATCTTTGACCGGCTGGACAGGGACCAGCTGTTTCGCTCGGTCGCAACTCGCCTGCTGCAACGCTACGGCTACCTGATGCCGAAACCGAATCCGGATTCAGCCTTAGGGAAACAGCAGGACTTGATTCTGAAGGAGCGGGTAAAGCGCTTTGTCGCACTCGAAGCGGAGCAGGACACAGAAATGCTCCACACGCAAAGGAGAGGCGAGGAGGTCGAGCGCACAGCCTGCAATCCCGCCAAAGGCGAACCTTGCGATAAGAAGATTCCCGCCAATGCGAGTCCCGATCGCGAGATCCCCGGCGAGCTGGAGACTCCCGAACCCAACCCTCCCTTGCCGCTGCTGCCACCCGATATGACGCCGCTTCTGTCACAGCCTCGAACGCTTAGAAGCAGCTCGCGGGACGAATCCGGCGAGATCGACAGTACGTTTTCGCGCGTGGAGCTGACTTCCGGGACCGCAGATTCAAGCTCAGGAGCGTTCGGGATGCTTGGAAACAGTCCTGCGTCTCCCACGATCACCGACCTGATCGCAAGTCGGGGCAACTCGGATCTGGCCGACCGCTACGATGCCGGCGCTGCGTCCGCGCGCAGTAGTGCTCCACCAGAAACTCTTCGGCCGAACAAGCCAAAAACAAGCTGGCCCCGTGACGAAAACGCCGATCCGGCCAAAATGATCCGGCCCCCCAATCCGTACGCGGACATTCCGTCACTCTACGACATGTACGTGCAGGCCTCTGCCACGCAGCGGCCCGCAGAGCGCTTCGGCCTCGAAGTCTTTCGCAATTCTAATAACCAAACGGGCGTGATCCCCATGGATCTGCCAGTAGGCCCCGACTACGTCGTGGGACCGGGTGATAGTTTGGCGGTGGACCTCTGGGGAGGCTACTCGCAAAGGCTGGTCCGCATTGTCGACCGCACCGGGCGAGTGTCGCTCCCTGAGGTGGGGCCAGTGCTGGTCAGCGGCAAGAGCCTCGGGGATGTGCAACTCACAGTCCAGCATGCTCTGCGCAGCCAGTTTCGAGATGTCTCCGCCGATGTTTCTGTTTCCCGCCTCAAGACGATTCGTATCTACGTAGTTGGCGATGTGGTGGAGGCGGGTGCCTACGACGTAAGTTCTCTTTCCACTCCCTTGAACGCTCTAGTGATGGCGGGCGGAGTGACGAGTCGTGGGTCCTTGCGGAATCTGAAGCACTTCCGGGGCAAGCAGCTGATCCAGGAAGTCGACGCCTACGACTTGTTATTGCATGGAGTGCGACCGGACCTGCAGCCACTGCAGAGCGGCGACACGATTCTGGTACCACCGATCGGACCGCTGGTGACCGTTGAGGGCATGGTCCGTCGTCCGGCGGTGTACGAACTGCGGAATGAGACCTCGCTTGCTGAGGTGCTTCAACTGGCCGGCGGGATCCTGCCGGCGGCTGCGCTGCGCCACGTCGAAGTACAGCGCATCGAAGCGCACGAAAAACGCACCATGCTCTCACTGGATCTGAGTTCGACGAGCGATCCACAGGCGGTCGACCAGCAGCTGCAAGACTTCAAGATCCGCAGCGGAGACCAGATACACCTCTTTCCCATTGCGGCTTACAACCAAGACGCGATTTACCTTCAGGGACACGTCTTGCGGCCAGGACGCTATTCATACAAGCAGGGCATGAAGTTGACCGACCTGATTTTGTCCTACGGCGATCTGTTACCCGAGCCCGCACCCCACTACGGAGAAATTGTTCGCCTGAACGCTCCGGATTTTCATCCGACGGTGGAAAGTTTTGATCTGGCGGCGGCGTTTGCCACGCCCGCGTCGGCTCCGACCTTGCAACCCCTGGACACAGTGCGGATATTCAGTCGCTACGATTTTCAGGCTCCCCCCGACGTATGGGTCGGCGGAGAGGTACGAGCTCCCGGGAAGTACCGTACCTCCGGCCAAGCCCATTTGCGGGACGCAATCTACCTGGCCGGCGGGGCAACGCCGTATGCCTCGTTAAACAGTGTGCAGGTGTTCCGGACGCAGACGGATGGAACCTCGAAAATCCTGAGCGTCGATTTGCGCGAGGCCCTTGCCGGGAACCCGGTGGACGATATCCTGCTGCAGCCGCGCGACCGTATCCTCGTGCACCGCAACTCCGCCCAAGTAGAGCCGCCCAGTGTCTACATCAAAGGCGAGGTCGCTAAGCCGGGACGCTATCCGCTCACGACGAACATGCGAGTCGAGGACTTAGTGAAAGTGGCGGGAGGATTAAAGAGAAGCGCATATCCGGACGCAGCCGACCTCACCCGGTTCGCCGCCAGCAACCCCTCGAACGCCGCCAGCGAACGACTCGAGATTAAGCTCTCGAACTTGTTAGGCGGAGACGCCAGTGAAGACGTTGCTTTGCGAAACGGCGATGTGCTCACCGTTCGGCAACTCCCGCAGTGGAGCGATCTGGGAGCGTCTGTCATGGTTCGAGGTGAAGTGCAACATCCGGCGACCTATGGAGTTCAGCCCGGAGAGCGTCTGAGTTCTCTCCTGGAAAGGTGCGGTGGCTTCACGGACCAAGCCTACCCATATGGCGCCATTTTGGTTCGTCGCGAAGTTCGAGAAATCGAGATGAAGTCTCACTTGGAGCTGGTGCAGCGGATTAAGGCGGAACAGTATCACCTCGCTGCTCTGCCCGAAGGCGACGCGGATCAAAGGAACGCCAAGCTTACCGCGATCTCTCAAGCTGAAACCACTCTCCAGCAGCTTGAGGCAACTGCTCCCATTGGCAGGGTCGTCGTCCATATTCCGGCAGACACGAAGAAGTACGCGAAGTCGTCGTCGGACGTTGCCCTGCGAGACGGAGATGAACTGTTCATTCCTAAGAAGATGAGCTACGTGATGGTGGAAGGACAGGTTTTCAATGCCACTGCCATCAACTATGTTCCCGGGCGCAGTGCCAAATGGTATCTGAGCCAGGCCGGAGGGGTGACCCAGATCGCCGACAAGAAAGCTGTTTTTGTTCTCCGCGCAGATGGGTCTGTGCTGGCCGCGAAGAATAACTCGGGCATGTGGTCCGGGGATCCTCTGACCGCCGTATTGAAGCCGGGTGATTCGATCGTCGTGCCGGAAATGGCTCCTAAGATCGCATCTCGCAATTGGCCAATCCTGTTACAGTCCGCGCAAGTGGCATCGTCGATTGCGCTCACGGTCGCTTATTTCAGACCATAGGCCAGGGAGCCTCCGAGTGCGAACGAAGGCACATTTTGTGTTGGGGCCGCTCGTCACCTTTGCTATGACCTTCTGTTCGTTACAGAACGCATGGCCCCAAGATACCGCCGTGAACGCTTCGTCCACCCGTGCAAAGGACCGGTCTAGCGATACCGCCCAGAAAGGTAAAGCCATACCAGTCCACGGTTCGGAGGCCGTCGACGCCAGCGGCAGCCGAAAATGGGTCCCCCAGTTGTTGACCGATTTTGCTCAGGACGAGAAACAGATCTGGACCGCCCCGGCCAGAATTCGTCTGGCGGACGCAACCTGGCTCGTTCCGCTGGGCGGACTCACGGCGGCGTTGTTCGCCACCGATAGGGATTACAGCAGATCGCTCTCGCACAATCCAGCGACAATCCAGCACTACAAGACGATTTCTAACGCAGGCATCGCGGGTCTGGTTGGAGCGGGCGCCGGACTTTACCTCTTCAGCTTTCCCGCCCACAACCCTCATTGGCGGGAGACTGGGTTCTTGGCTGGCGAGGCAGCGTTAAACAGTCTGTTGGTCACGGAGGCTCTGAAATACTCCCTAGGCCGGGAGCGCCCTTATCAGGGCGATGGCAGCGGAACTTTTTTTCACGGCGGAACCTCCTTTCCCTCGGAACACGCCACCGCCGCATGGTCCGTCGCGGGCGTGATTGCGCATGAGTATCCCGGGACGCTTCCTAAGCTGGTGGCTTACGGGTTAGCGTCCACCGTGAGCTTTTCGAGGATTCGGGCTCGCCAGCACTTCCCGTCCGACGTTCTAGTCGGAAGTATTTTGGGATACCTGGTCGCGCAGAGTATCTACACCCGACGGCACGAACCGGAGTTGAACGGGGGCGCCTGGGAATCCCCACGAGAATTGATAGAGGACGACCGGGGTCGCTCTCCGGCTTTTATGAGCTCGCCTGCCGTGCCTTTGGACAGTTGGATCTATCCCGCGCTGGAACGTCTGGCAGCGATGGGATACATCGACACCGCTTACGTCGGAATGCGACCGTGGAGCCGTTTGGAATGTGCCCGCTTGGTCGGAGAAGCCGTCGAGAAAATGCCGCCCGACGGGCTTGACGACGACAGCGCGCAAGCGCTTTATCGCGCGCTGTCAGAGGAGTTCGCGGCAGAGACCGCCCGGCGAAGCGGAGCTGCAAACGAGGGAATCAGTTTGGATTCCATCTACACGCGCATGACCGGTATCTCGGGGCCACCCTTGCGCGATGGCTATCACTTTGGACAGACCATCACTAACGACTATGGCCGGCCCTATGGAGAGGGCTTTAATAATGTCAGTGGGATGAGTGGCCATGTCGTCGCGGGGCCGTTGTCCTTTGATGTGCGGGCCGAGTACCAGCACGCTCCTGCCATCCCCGGCTATACTCTCCCGGAGCAAGTGGCAATCGCCAACGCGGATCTGACCACACCCGTCCCCAACGGAGTCGGAACGATCGATCGACTTCATGTCATCGATGCTTCCGTGGGCCTGGCCCTCAACAATGTTCAGATCTCATTCGGCAAACAGAGTTTATGGCTGGGACCGGGAGTCTCCGGTTCGCTCTTGCTGAGCAACAACGCCGACTCTGTAATGATGATGAAAATCGAGAGCGTCTCGCCTTTCAAGATTCCGTTGTTGTCGAAGATGCTGGGGCCTATGCGCGCGGAGTACTTCCTGGGTCAGCTGGCCGGTACTCAGTTCGAATTGAACGGTTCTACATTGCTCGGACCTGGGAAGATAAAACCTCAGCCGGCTTTGAGTGGGTACAAGGCCAGTTTCAAGCCAACCACAAATTTCGAGTTTGGCATGGGAATCACCGCGCAATTCGTGGGTCCCGGGCTGCCATTCACCTGGCGGAATTTCTTGCGAACTTTTTACGTTCACAACCAGACCGGCCCGACCGCGAACAATGCAAACCCAGGCAAGCGGATCTCATCGTTGGATTTTAGCTATCGTGTGCCCGGCATTCGCAAGTGGCTCACCATCTATGGCGACTCCCTGGTCGTGGACGAGATCTCGCCCATCGGCTCCAAGCGTGCCACCGTAAATCCCGGAATTTATATGCCGCAATTTCCAAGACTGCCAAAACTGGAATTTCGGGCCGAAGGCATAAATGAGCCGATTACCCGCGAGTTCGCGCCTGGGTTTGTCTACTACGGCCTGCGTCGATACCGTTCCGGCTACACCAACGAGGGAAACCTGATGGGGAACTGGATCGGGCGAGCCGGCCATGGCGGACAAGCCTGGATGACCTACTCGATTTCGCCTAGAAACCAGGTACAGTTAGGCTATCGCCTGCAACAGGTATCGAAAGATTTCATTGGCGGCGGAAGATCCGTCGATTTGTCTGTACAGACTGCCTTCATGTTGTCATCGCGAGTTGCTTTGTCTGCCTTCGTGCAGCATGAGCAATGGACGTTTCCTGTTCTTTCCGCAGTTTCCCAGTCGAATACGACCGCCTCCGTGCAGTTGGTGTTTTACCCCCATTGGAGCATTCGGAAGTGAAAACCAGGGCTGCCATTCCGGTTCCGTCCCGAGAGATCGGGGAAAGACCACTCGCCGTAGATCTGCGCTTGGTGGAGCCGGTTTCGAACCAGGGAGCAGCCGCCCGTTTCCGGCGGGCAGTGGTTTTTTGTGAGGTGATTGCCGATCTGCTCACCGTTACGCTGGCCGTGACGCTGGGTTACTTTATCTACGACTCGCTTTCTCTCGGGAAACACATCCACTACCCCGCCAGATCCATCTTTGGTCTGGCTTCGGCGCTGGCAATCGTGATGGTTCTGATGCTGGACCGAGTCGGCGCCTACCGGCGCGGGAACAGCTTGCTCCGCGTGCGAGAAACAGAGCAGGTTCTGCGAGTTTCCGCCGAGGCGTTCCTCGTAACGCTGGCGGCCAGCTTCCTTACAAGTAACCTGTTTTCGCGCTGGCTGCTGGTTTTATGCTTGGCTCTGGTTCCCCTAGGCTTGTTCGTGCAGAAGACCTCCATGTATTTCCTGATACGGGCTCTGCATTCCCGGGGATATGGCATCGAGAAGGTCCTGATTTATGGTTCGGGTCGCACCGGGCGACGCGTTTTCTCGGCCCTGAAGCGCTCTCCCAAACTGGGGCTCGATCCGGTTGCTTTGGTAGATGACGACTCCGCCAAAGTCGGCAGCATCGTCTTCGAGATGGGATACGAGCGCCGTCGATCCGCACCCATCGTTCGTGGGCCCCTGAACACGGAATTGCTCAAGCACCTCGGGATCGACCTTGTGATCGTGGCGATTCCTTCGATCGAACCTCAGAAATTCACCGACACGATCGAGGGCACACTCGGCGCGAACGCGCGAGTCTCGTTTGTGCCCGGCCACCTCTTGCCGACCGACCCCTGGATCGACTACCAGGACATTGACGGTGTTCTGCTCGCGTCCTTCGGAAAATCGAGCCGGTGGGGCGGATACGATATTCTCAAGCGATTTTGCGACGTTTTTGGATCGCTCGCCCTGATCACCCTGGGCGCGCCCATCTTTCTGGTGTTGGCACTCATCATCAGGCTGGATTCACGCGGGCCGGTATTATTCCGGCAAGAGCGCGTAGGGCACGGCGGACGACGCTTTCGGATGTATAAGTTCCGTACCATGCAGACTGCTGCCTCGCCCTACGATTATTCACCGCTCTCAGCCGACGACCCACGGATCACTCGAGCGGGGAGGTTTCTGCGCCGAACAAGTCTGGACGAGCTACCGCAGCTTCTGAATGTCGTGCAAGGGAGTATGTCCCTGGTCGGCCCACGGCCCGAGATGCCTTTTATCGTCGAGCAATATACGCCAGCGCAAAGACAGAGACTGCAAGTGAAGCCGGGCATAACAGGGTTGTGGCAGCTGAGTGGAGACCGAGCGTTTCTCATACACGAAAACATCGAATACGATCTCTACTACATACGCCACTGCAACTTCTTTATGGATATGGCGATACTGTTGCATACTTCCGTTTTTGCCATGCGTGGCATCTGAACGCGGGGTGCGCGATACGCTGGAATGGTCGGAGGTGCGCCCGTCGACTGCCCGAGGTAAAAGGGAGCCTTGGTGCGCAGCCTGAGTTGGTCCCTGGGCCGGGAAAATGCACGTTGCAGCATGGTCGACAAGTTGATAATGGAGCGTATGAGACACCAAGTCGTTGTGCGCGAGGAGGATGTGGAACCCGAGCTCGTGTCGCGTGCAGATGGTTTCGAGGTCGCCGCCGACGTTGCGCGCCCTGACACAGAGACGGACTCGTTGGACACTGTGGAGATGCTGGCGCTCCTCTGGGAGCGTCGAGCGCTCTTGTCGAAGGTGGCAGTCAGAGCGCTGATTATGAGCACGCTCATCGCTTTCTTGATTCCCACGAAATACGATTCGACGGTTCGCCTCATGCCCCCTGACTCGTTGGGCGATAGCGGCATGATATTGGCTGCTCTGTCCGCGGCCGGCGGCGGATCCGGGGCTGGGAAGGTGCCAACTGGGCTGGCTTCGATTGCCGGCAGCGCCCTGGGCATGAAAAACAATGGCGCCCTGTTCGTAGATCTTCTACGGAGTCGTACCGTGCAGACCCACATCGTTGACAGGTTTCACCTGCGGGGAAGATTTTGGGACCGGTACGAAGACGATGCCCGAAATACGCTGGATGACCACACGCAAATCACCGAAGATCGCAAAAGCGGCGTCATCTCCGTCACGGTGCGGGCCTCCAGTCCGGAGCGGGCCCGCGATATGGCGAAGGCTTACGTTGACGAGCTCGACGGGTTGCTGGCCCACGTCAGCACCTTCTCGGCGCGTCGGGAGCGCATTTTTATCGAGCAGCGCCTCACGGCGGTAAAGAGCGATCTGGAGGACGCGGAACGACAGTTCAGTGCGTTCGCCAGCAAGAACACGGCCCTGGACATCAAAGAGCAGACCAAGGCCATGGTTGAGTCGGCAGCTGTCCTCGAAGGTCAGATTGTCGTCTCTGAATCCGAACTCGAGTCAATGCGGCAGATTTACACTCCTAACAATGTACGCGTGCGGGCCATGCAGGCACGCGTCGATGAACTTAAGCGGGAGGCGGAGAAGTTGGGTGGGACCGATGCCTCGCTGCTCCCGGGCGCCATACAAACCGATCAACAATTCCCGTCTGTTCGAAAATTGCCGCTTTTGGGCGTGGAATGGGCGGACCTGTACCGGCGGCTGAAGGTTCAGGAAACAGTGTTCGAACTGCTGAGTCAGCGATATGAGTTGGCGCGTATTCAGGAAGCGAAGGAGGTTCCTACCGTCAATGTGGTTGATCAGGCCTTTGTGCCGGAAAAAAAATCGTCGCCACAAAGATGGTTAGTCATCTCCCTACTAACATTCCTGTCGCTAGCGGGCGCGTGTGCGTGGGTCGTCGGGATAGCACATTGGCAGCGGGTCAGCGATGACGATCGGGGCAAGCAATTGGCGGCGAGCGTTTGGCAGAGCGCGGAGCGCAGAACGAGTGCATGGAAGCGCGGGATCCGTCGCTTATGGAAGAAGCCCGAGTAGTTGGGGCTTGATCTGTCCATCCCACGTCGCGCCAACACTGGTCGTTCCCTGATGCCGGGCCACGGTGCAAGTCAACATGGTGCCTTGCAGCACGAGTTGTCTTCGAGTCTTGGTGTGGGGCAAGCTACCGTAGTGGCCAGCCCACCCGATCTCGTCCTTGTTGAGTCTGTTGACCAACGATGGACCGCCATCCGGCTTCTCTCGGTCTCCTCTAAGGCCGGGCTTGCGGTGCTTGGGCAAGCCCTATTTGCGGGTTCGCACTTCTTGGTCAATGTTTTCCTGGCACGCTGGCTCTCCCCCGAGCAGTATGGAGCGTTTGCACTAGCGTATGCGGGCTTCTTGCTGTTCTTAATGCTCTACGGGGCTTGCGTGTACGAGCCCTTGATTGTTTTCGGCTCAGGCAGGTATGCCGGACGCTTTGACGAATACTTTGGTCTCCTGACTCGTGGCAACGTCGCTGTGCTTGGTGTCCTGACTTTATTGATGTTGGCGTCCTCATTTCTGTTCAGCCGCTTCTTTCCGAATGGAGTGGAACGAGACTTTGCGGCGCTTTCGTTGGCGGCGCCATTCGTTCTACTCACGTGGCTGGGACGCGCTGGCTTTTATGCTCGAATGAAGCCCGGCGAGGCCGCATGGGGCGGCGCGATCTACTTTGTCACTCTGCTGGTCACAGTCGTCGTGCTTCGTATGGAGGGGAGACTATCGGGGAGCACTGCCTTTCTGGGCATGGGGCTCGCGGGCCTCATTTCTAATCTTTTCTTGTTCTACCGACTTGGTTTCAGGTGGACGGGCTCGGCGGGAAGCTTGAGGCTGAAACAGGTCCGAAACGATCATTGGAACTACGGTCGTTGGGCGTTGGCATCCGCGCTGGTCACCTGGTTCCCACAGAATATCTATTACGCACTGCTCCCTGCCAAAGCTGGTTTGGAAGGGGCTGCCGCGCTGCGGGCCCTCACGAATCTGATTAACCCCGCTCTCCAGACGCTGACTGCACTGGCCGCTGTCCTGATACCGGTTCTTGTTCGTCAATACCAGGACTGTGGGATCAGGAAGATAAGAAAAACGATGAGGACACTCACAGTACTGTTGATCCCCGGATCAGTAGTGTATCTTCTTGTGCTCTGGTTGGGCCGCTCGATTGTCTTCCAGTTTCTATATGCGGGAAAGTACGATGAGTACAAGAGTGGACCGCTGCTTCTCACCGCTCTCGTACCGATAGCCGTCACGGCAGCAATTATTGTTGGTTCAGCTCTGCGAGCTTTGGAGAAGCCGGAATGGATCTTTTGGTCTTATGCGGCAGCAACGCTAAGTGCGGTCGTGCTAGGTGTTCCGCTAACTTTGCGCAGTGGCGTGCTCGGAGCCACCGGCACGTTGTTTGTTTCTAGTTTAGTAGCGGCGGCTACGATGACATGGTTCTTCCACCGGGCCACTTCTAGGGAAATTAAGGGCGTCCAGTGAGCGACTCGTACGATTTCGGTCACTCTCAACCCGGGGACTCGTTGGCGCTTTCTGTTCAGCAGGCGGGACTGACTGTCAAAGGTTCGTGGCTCAATTGGCCCCTGGTAGCAGTTTTGCTCGTCGGCAGCGTTATAGCGATTGCTGATGGGTTCACTCGACCTCTGGTACTCGAGGAGGACTGGGAAAACACGGATGCTCTGACGTACGAGCCTTATCATGCGGCATTTGTGTTTGGTTTCGCCATCCTGCCGCTGATGATTGCCTACCAAATGAGCGCTGGAATTTCTAGGAAGGAAGGTGTTCTTCTGTGGTTCGTGATGTGCACCGTGGCCTACACCAAGGATTTCGCCTATATGAGTGTGCCGGGTGTCCCGATATTCGTGACGGACGTCGTCTTGGGTGGATTAACCTTGGCTTTACTAAGCTCTCTCCGAAGTAGCCTTGGAGCTTTGGGACGTACGCCAAAACTGGCACTTATTTGGTTATTGGCGAGTGGCGCCATTTGTGTGGGCCGTGGCTTCGTTTCGGGCCAGGATAAAATCCTTGTGCTGCGTGATTCCGCTATCGTTGTGTACTCAATGTTCTTGTTAGTGAGTTTTCTCATCGTTTCGTCATGGGAGTCGGTCAAAAGGATATTCGTTTTCTTCGTTCTCGGAGCGATGTTCTCCAGCGTTAACGCTTTGGCGTGGCTGACGGCGCAGCCGGGGCAGCGTCGCTACCTTCCATATGGTGTCTACGTCTTGGCGGGTTTGATCGGGACAGTTCTTTTGACCACGAACCGTTCTATCCGTCCAGCGCTCGGGTGGCCGCTTTCAGGCGTTTTGGCGGCAGGGGTGCTCGTGGCCAATGCCCGCACAATCTATATCGCCTTGGCAACCATACTAGTCATCATGGTCCTAATAGGTCCAAGGGCCAAGATGCAGATCAGGAGACGCACATTGCGGCTATGTGCTGGCACGGCCGTGGCTTTTGTCTTGCTCCTTTGGGCTGTTGTGCAGACGAAGGCCGGTGCGGACTTGTTGGACACGACCGCTACCGAACTAGTTTCTGGAACGCTCTACTATGCCGATGATCCCAAAGCTGGCTTTCGTTTCCTCGCCTGGTTGGAAGCTGGTCAGAGGTTCGCTCAGAATCCCATCCTGGGTGAGGGGTTTGGTGTCCCATTCATCTTCGAGCTTGCATCGGAAGACGTGCGCCCGCACAATACGTTCCTGACCATCCTCTACAAGATGGGGCTGCTGGGATTTTTACCCGCAATGGTTTTGTTGGGTGGCTTTCAATGGAAAGGGTGGGGCAGCCTCCGATCGCTCCACCAAGACCGGAGGGCTGTTTTTTTATATGTGCTATTGCTGGCGCAACTGGCGATGTCGGTTTTCGGATCCCTCAACTTGCTGCTAGAAAGCCCATTCCTGGCATCCATGTTCTGGGTAACCTTGGGTGTGGGAATGCGAGTAATAAGTTTACTGCGGTCGTCTCCACGCGTCCTCGCAAGACCCGCGCAGATACGAATGGGCTAGCTGTCGCACCATAAGCTCCGCGAGGGAGCCGGCAATTTGAAACTTTAATCTCGTTCATATCGGAAAGATCACATGAGCAAAGGCGACTTCAAGTTCGATCACCGTCTCCCACATGCTACGGCTGTAGATTGGCCCTGGCTTGTCGAACATTACTGCGAGAACAAGAAAGTTCTCGACTTGGGATGTGGCCACTCACCTGAGTTCGAGGAAGTGTGGAAGCACGGAAAACTGTTGCACAAAAGAATTCACGAAGTTGGCAGGGAAGTGATTGGCCTTGATCTGGATGAGCAGGTGGTGGAACAGATGCAGCGCATGGGCTTTAATGTTGTCTGTGATGACGCAGAAAATCCGCAGCACCTGAACGGTTCGTATGCTTTCGAGTCGATCATCGCTGGCGACATTATCGAGCACTTGAACAACCCCGGAGCGATGATGAAGGCGATGAAATCTCGACTTGCCCCCAACGGAGCTTTTGTGATTTCCACACCGAGCCCGTTTCGCTGGTATAACCCGCTCTTTGCCATTATTGGACACGAGTTTAATCATCCCCACCACACGGCGTGGTTCTCGCCACTGACGCTCACAACTCTGGCGGAGCGTCATGGTTACCAGGTTGTGATGGATATGGTAACTGCGCCCATCGATAATGAGGACTCACCCGGCAAGAAGTTAGGAAAGGTGTTGTTTAAGACCACGGATGCAATGTTACGGCGGGTTATATTCCGCCGCAACGAATGGCTAGCTGACACCATTGTTGCGGTATTGACTCATGCGTGAAGCTATGGCTCGAAGGCAGATTCTCCGGGACAAAGCAACGGGTGGCAGCGTTGGTGACATTGTGAATTCTTTCCGAGTAACTCACTAACCAGAGCGCCACAGTTGTGGCAATTCGAGCCTTCCTTGAAGATTGTCATCGTGCACAATACTTACCGGCAACCGGGCGGTGAAGACACGGTGGTCAGTGCGGAAAAGGATCTTCTTTCCCAAGCAGGGAACGAAGTTCGCGAATACCTTCGGCACAATACTGAAATCAATCCCGGAGGCACTTGTTCCAATATTGCTCTGGGTATGCGGACTGTCTGGTCTGCTAGCTCTCGGAATGAACTGTCTCGGCTGATTAGGGAGTGCAAGCCCGACATCGCACATTTCCACAATACGTTCCCGCTTATCTCGCCTGCTGCCTATTACGCCTGCAGGGATTTTGGCGTGCCGGTCGTGCAGACGCTCCACAATTACAGGCTTTTCTGCTCGGCAGCCACTTTCTTTCGCGAAGGGAAGATTTGTGAAGACTGCCTGGGAAAGGGCCGTTGGCAAGCAGTGCGGCACGCGTGCTACCGGCAATCGCGCAGCGCCAGCGCAACAGTTGTGGCAATGCTCTCTTTTCATCACTGGTATGGCACGTGGACGAAACTTGTCGATTGCTACATTGCGCTCTCTGAGTTTTCACGGACGAAGTTCATCGATGCTGGCCTCCCCGTTGAGAAGATCGTTGTCAAGCCTAATTTCGTGCTTCCGGATCCGGGAGTTGGTCGCGGACTGAGGGAAAATGCTGTTTATCTCGGGCGTCTGTCAGAAGAGAAGGGACTACGGACCTTGCTTAAAGCTTGGGCTCAAGTGAATCCCAGCTTCACGCTCCACATAATCGGTGACGGACCAATGTTGGTCGAGATACGTTCACAGATCACCCGCTCGGGTTTGTCGAATGTCCGCCTGGAAGGACGCTTGTCTCGTGAGGCATCGCTGAAGGTCTTGCAAAGTGCAAGAGTTGTCATCCTGCCTAGTAGTTGTTATGAGAATTGTCCCATGACGAGTGCGGAAGCTTTTGCTTGTGCCACGCCTGTAATTGCATCATGTCTTGGGGCGCTGGAGGAAATCGTCCATGACGGCCGCACCGGCTTGCACTTTAGACCTGGCGATGCAGAAGATTTGGCCAGGAAAATCGAGTGGGCACTGGCGCACCCGAATGAAATGTTTGAAATGGGGCAGAATGCTCGCGCGGAATATGAAAAAAAGTACACTGCAGAAGGTAATTACAAAATGCTCATGGACATTTACAAGCGGGCCATTCAACAGAGGACAAAAGCATTGAAGTTCCAAGATAAGACGGCCGTCCGTGTCGCGGATTGACCGAGAGGCTAGGCGGCAAGTCTCTATGTTCCCATGAGAGACGCCCCCGGCGCTGAGAGGAGGTTGTTTGGACAATGGAAATTCAGAACACCCCGGTGCTTGGTGGCACTGCACCTCGGCATGCTACCAGAACCGCCCAAAAACTTTCGAACTTTGCCCTGCGCTGGGTGAATTCGATCCGATCGAGTTCTGAGATCCGACGATATTTGGACGTGGGGTGCGGCAACGGATTCATCACTGAGCTGGTCGCACCTGGTTTTGATGAGTCGGTCGGCATAGATGTAGAGGAGATGCGACTGGAAGACTTCCGCGCGCACCTTGGGAATAAATCGAGTTTCGATATCCTATTGATGTCGGTGGAGAAGATGGAATTCCCAAGTGAATTCTTTGCATTCATCACTTCCTTTGAGGTCCTTGAGCACGTTCCAGACGTCGAAGCAACCGTGCGAGAGATGGTTCGGGTCTGCGGGCGGGGAGGGATCATAGTGGTTTCTGCGCCACAGCTGTGGTTCCCGTTTGAGAACCACGGTGTACAGATCGGCAACTGGATATACGCCGCAAAAGTTCCGGCATTACCCTACATTCGCCCATTGCATAGGAGGTATGCTCTTGCAAGAGTCTTTTCGTCGGCCGAGATGGATCGTCTTTTCCTCTCGAAAGGCATGGAGCTTTTGGGGACGAGTTATGCCTCACCACAATTCGAACGGACTGCGGTACGGGCAGATTCATGGGAAAGCAAGTTTGCGTTCCTGAAACATGTGCTCAATCGATGTGAGAACATTCCGGGCCTGAGAGCCCTAGTGGGTGTTTCGATGTTGAAAGCGTATCGAAAACCACTCTAGCTATGACCCAATTAGCTATTTTCACTGAGTGTGTTTTTCACGAGGGAGCGAGAGCTTAGGAATGCCGGTGACTTTTCCTTTAAATACTCCGGGGAAACAGCTGACGAGACCACCTTGCGCGAATGTGCTGGGTGTTGGGCTACACGCATTGGACCTTCGCGGTGCGGTCGAACTCGTGGAAGAAAATGTTCTGGAAGGGCGGAAAGGGTACGTGTGCATAACCGGTGTTCACGGGGTGATGGAAGCTTACCGTGATCCGGAATTCCGAGGAATTGTGGACCGTGCTGTGCTCGTCGCCCCTGACGGTATGCCGACTGTATGGGTGGGCAGACTGCAGGGGTACGGTCAAATGCGTCGCGTCTTTGGCCCCGATCTGATGCTCGAGGTGTGTCACCGTTCGGTGAAGCAAGGTTTCACCCATTTTCTCTACGGAGGAAAGGCTGGCATTGCGAACCAACTTCGAGACCGCCTCTGTCGTTGGTTTCCGGGCATCAGGGTTGTGGGAACGTTTACGCCTCCCTTTCGACCACTCATTCCACAGGAACAGGCGGAATTGGAGGATGACATTGCGAGGCTGAACCCGGACATTATTTGGGTTGGTCTCAGCACACCGAAGCAGGAACGTTTTATGGCGGATAACATTGATCACTTCGCCTGCAGAGTGATGATCGGTGTTGGCGCTGCATTTGATTTCCATACGGGGAAGCTTCAAGATTCTCCGGACTGGGTGAAACACGCAGGTTTGCAGTGGCTGCACCGCCTTTGCCAGGATCCATCGCGCCTCTGGAAGCGGTACCTGATTAACAACTCGGCCTTCCTCTTGCAGATCGTTCTCCAGTTGACCGGCCTCAAAGCTTACAACCTGAATTCAGGGGACCATTGGTTCCAACCAGAGAGACACGACGTTGGGGATTGAGACCTTTCCTGCTATCTCCGTGCTTTCGCGTGAGCAGAAGGAGTGGACATGACAGAGCAGTGGTGCAGGCGGGAAAATCATTACGCCCAACCGAGAGAGTCCCGAATTTGTGGGCCTCTTGTCCAAGACCGGAACCTGCGACTGACATTTTGTGAGTAGCGGGGTCTCCTGCAAATATTCGAAGCTGTCGGGTACGGCGCCCAGGAATCCTTGTGCAAGCGTTTCGCTGGATAGGCGACAACCCGTCGATGCTGTTTTTGCGCTAGTGGTAGAAAGACTCGCGGTGCGATTGCGAGATCGCTTTCCGGGAATCCAGATCGTAGGCACCTACGCGCCGCCCTTCAGGCTCCTCACCGAAAGTGAGGATGCGACGGCCATCGAGTTGATCAACACGGCCCAGCCGGATATTGTGTGGATCGGTCTAGGAGCCGCAAAGGAAGAATACTGGGCAGCCTCTTACATTCGGAGGGTCAACGCCCCGTCCTAATTGGGGTTGGAGCAGGTTTCGGTTTTCACGTTGGAGTCAAGCCTCAGGCGCCCCGCTGGATGATGCGGGTCTCGAATGGTTCTTTCGGATGCTGAGCGAACCTCGTCGACTGGGCCCACGGTACTTGAAACACAACCCGGTATTCGTCTGGAATATCCTTCTTCAGGCGCTCTGAAAGACTCCCCCGCCCCTTATCTGAGAACCTGGATCTCTACGTTTGTTGTTTCGCATGCGGATGTTGCTTCTCATCTGTCAGGGCCAATCTCGATCGGAGGGCCGGATTGTTGGAGAACAGATCTGAGCACACTTAAACGACAATCCGATTCGGAACCTGCCCCGGGTACGGTTGGAGAGACGCCGGACGCCCGACTTAGGCTGACTTCTGGTGTCTCAACCATTTCCGTTCACTCGGATGCCGAAGCGAATCCGCGCCCTGCTGAGGGACATTCCAAACTTCGTATTCCACTGATTCTACTGTTACTGACATCTGGCGCGCTCCTGGTGCATGGATATCACCCCGGAGCAGAGGACGCCGAAATCTACCTCCCAGGCATCGAGAAGCTCCTGCAGCCCGATCTCTTTCCCTTCAATGCACAGTTCTTTCAGTCGCATGCGCATCTGACGCTGTTCCCCAACCTGATTGCCGCATCGGTGCGGATCAGCCATTTGCCGCTGGAGGTCGTAGCGTTTCTGTGGCAGGTGCTCTCGATGTTCCTGCTGCTGCTCGCCGGTTGGGAGTTGACCGGCAGATATTTTCGCGCGGAAAGGGCTCGTTGGGCTGGCGTGGCCCTTCTGGCAGGCCTGTTCACGCTCCCTGTAGCCGGTACTGCGCTGTACATCATGGACCAGTACATTAATCCGCGGAATCTGACAGCGTTTGCCGGAATATTCGCAATCGTCGCGGCCCTTGATCGGAAATACGTGCGGGCGGGATTGTTTCTGTCATTCGCTGCGACGATCCATCCGCTGATGGCGGCTTTTGCCTTCTTCTACGCGACTGTGCTGGTGTGGATACGTCGACGTGGTTTCCTTGCCGTCAGTTTTGCCAGCGCGTTGCCGCTTCCATACCTATTCCATCCGACTTCCCCCGCCTATCACCAGGTTGCCGCGTCGCATACCTATCACTACTTTCTACAGTGGCAATGGTACGAGATGCTGGGCGCGCTGGCACCGCTGGGGATCCTCTGGTGGTTCAACCTCGTCGCGCGTTCTCGGCAAATGTGGAATGTAGAGTTGACCTGTCGAGCATTTGTCTTGTTCGAGGCGATCTGCATCGTAGCTGGGGTGATTCTGTCGGCGTCCCCTCGATTTGAGACTTTTGCCCGAATACAACCCATGAGAAGTCTCCACCTTCTATATGCTGTAATGATTCTTTTGGCCGGCGGGTTTGCTGGTGAATACCTGCTGAAGAGTCATGCGTGGCGATGGCTGGTGTTGTTTCTCCCTTTGTGTGGAGGGATGTTCTACGCGCAGCGGCAATTGTTTCCTGGCAGCGCTCACGTCGAATGGCCGGGCGCGGCATCTCGGAACCCTTGGGTACAGGCGTTTCGCTGGATACGCGACAACACGGCTGTGGATGCCATCTTCGCGCTCGATCCGAATTACATGAGGATCTCAGGAGAGGACAACAACGGGTTCCGAGCCATCGCGCAGCGGAGCATGCTGGCCGACGCCACGAAAGACAGCGGCGCTGTAACTATGTTCCCGCCGCTGGCTGAGGAATGGCTGCGTCAAGTGCAGGCGCAGAGTGGGTGGAGGAAGTTTCGGCCGGAGGAATTTTCCAGACTGCATGCCACCTACGGGGTGAATTGGGTCGTTGTACAGCAGCCGGGCGCGGGCAATATGAGTTGTCCTTACCGGAATCAAGCTGTGATGGTCTGCCGTCTAGACTGATCGTGAAGGTACAGTGTCGGATTATATTCCGGGGACTCGGAGCTGTGTTTCCGCCAGTCCTGATGACAGAGGAAGAAGTTTGATGGCTGCTTTGCGAGCTATCGCAAGACCAATCTCGCCGTTCCGCTATTCAGCTTGGAGTGCGGGCCTACCTGCCCTGTCGCTAGAGTATCAGGCGAACATTCCCATTCCTCACATTTTCCTGTCCGATTTTATCGAGCCCCAAGTGGCCCGGGAGGTCGCCGTAGACTTGGTTGGTTTCAACACGGTCGCATGGACTCACTACCAGCATCACAATGAGAACAAGCTGGGATTGGCGAAACGAGATCGCTTCCCTCGGGCGCTGGGCGCGGTGACCGACGCACTGAATTCCCCGGAGTTTGTGAGTTGGCTGTCAGTGCTGACCGGCATTCCTAGCCTAATGGCCGACCCAATGCTCGAAGGTGGCGGCTTGCACGATTCCAGACGCGGGGGCTTCCTCAACATTCACACCGATTTTTCGCATCATCACTACCACAAGCACTGGCGGCGACGGTTGAACCTCATCCTGTACTTAAACGAGTGTTGGCAGGAAGAATGGGGGGGCTCGATAGAACTGTGGGACAGCAGCATGCACCGCTGCGTGGCCAAATATCCTCCACGGTTGAATCACGCACTGATCTTTAATACAGACGAGCGCTCCTTCCACGGTTTCCCGGAGCCGTTACAGTGCCCCGAGGGCGTTTCGCGGAAGAGCCTGGCTCTTTACTACTACACAGTCGACGATTCTGCGAAGACAACGGTCCGTTCGACGAACTACCGCGCCCGTCCCAGCGACGGTATTGGGCAGGCGGCGATGATCTGGCTCGACAAACGGGCAGTCGATCTTTACTCCAGAGCGAAAGCGCGATTTGGTTTTTCGGATCAGTTCGCGAGCAAGATTCTGGGACTGATTTCGAAAAAAAGATAAAGAGCAAGATCGCTGCGAGACTTCAGGCAACCAAACGCTGAACAAGTGGGTTCAGGTTTGCGTAGGATGGATTCTAGTTCCTTATTCGGCGGGGAGGCTTCGGAGTGGAGGGCGTCGCAATAGGGCAAACCTGCTCATCGACAAGAGTCCTCCAAGATTGGAACGCGATCGTTGACCGCCTTTAGAAGCCGCACTTGGCGATGACGTTCGTCTGCTGCTTTCCGATCAGGACCAGGGCGGCATGCTGCCCCGCCAGCGGCACGCTTACGCGAACGCCGGTCAGTTTGGCGTGCAAGCCGACCTTCGTGTCGGCCGCGCTTTCCGAGGTGATTACGTACAGGAGCGAATCCTGTAACACAGTTGGGAAAATTAGCACGCCCGGCGAGAGTGTGGGCTGCACTTCATCGATGCCGGCGCGCCCCGCTACATAGCTGTAGAGACCGGGCGCCGCCTGTTCACCCTCGGCCAGGTCGACCGGATATTTCACGATCTCAGGCACACGGCAGTGAGCCGGATGCTTGATGCCGGTGTTCCAATCTCGAAGGTCGCCAAAATCGTTGGCTGGAGCGCCGCCACTTTGGTTCGCATGGCAGCGCGTTACGGACGCTTCTCGTCGGATGATCTCCGCGGCGCTGTCGAAAGCATCAGCAGGCCTGTGATTCAGGAAGGGTCCCCGGTAAATCCCCCGGTATCGGAGGGATCACAGCCAGAACTTTAACTAAGCGTCTGAAAAGAAATGGCTCCTCAGGTAGGACTCGAACCTACAACCCTCCGGTTAACAGCCGGATGCTCTGCCATTGAGCTACTGAGGAGTGTCGAACGGCTCAGGAAACCTCGACCGCTTGAAAATGCATCATCATCATAATCATATCAAAGCCCACTGACATCGGAAAGCAGTTCGGTCTGCAGGCAAAGCCCGTTTTTCCTTTCTCCGCAACGATCTACCACAGTTTACAGCCTTGCATCCTGGACTCTCGCCTTCCCATGCGACGAACGTTTTAGACAATCCATGATCTGAGCTTGTTCGAAAGGGTGCGCTTGCCGTTGCATTCTCCTCTAATCTATAATGTCTATTATTGAACTAGGCATCTTGGCCTTACGCTATTTCGGCGCGAGTCGAACGATTCTCACTATGCCGACCTCTCGAAAATGACCCCGCGCATCGCGCTCAGGGGTTTGACAAAGGGAAAGGGCCCCAGCGTAGAATTTCTGACCCGGGGGAATGCGAACGAATCCGGAAGAACTGCTTATCATAAGGAGAACTATCGTGTCCCTACGTATCAATGACACCGCTCCCGATTTCAAGGCGGAAACCACCCAGGGAACAATCAACTTTCACGAGTGGATCGGCGACGGCTGGGCTATTTTGTTCTCGCACCCGAAAGACTTTACTCCCGTGTGCACCACCGAGCTCGGCTACATGGCAGGCTTGCAGCCGGAATTCCAGCGGCGCAACTGCAAGATCATCGGGCTCAGCGTGGATCCCGTGGTAAATCACGGCAAGTGGGCTGTCGATATCGAGGAGACCCAGGGCCACAAGGTGAACTATCCCATGATCGGGGACACGGAGCTGAAGATCGCCAAGCTCTATGACATGTTGCCGGCGCAGAGCGGAACCACGTCAGAGGGTCGCACGGCTGCTGACAACGCCACCGTGCGCACCGTCTTCGTAGTCGGCCCGGACAAGAAGATCAAGCTGATGCTGAGTTATCCCATGAGCACGGGCCGAAATTTCGACGAGGTCCTGCGGGTCCTGGATTCGATCCAGCTCACCGCGAAGCACAAAGTGTCCACCCCCGTAAACTGGAAGCCGGGAGATGACGTCATCATTGCCGGAACGGTGTCGAATGAGGAGGCGCAGCAGAAATATCCGGGGGGCTGGAAGACGCCCAAGCCGTACTTGCGCATCGTCCCCCAACCCAAATAGTTGATTCCACGCGCTCGCCGGCCCCGCTCGGACCGCGCTCCCTTGGTCATGGGCCGGCCCGGTTTGCCCTTGACACGAGGAGACACCCGTGGTGTACTCTGCCTAAGGTCTGGATCTGCTTCTTTCCCCTAGATTAACAACCAGTTACTTCAGTTATGCATTAACGAGATTGTGTCGGTAAGCAGGTCGATTTTTTCGTAGCACAGCAAACGCCCCCCCCCACTGAGCTGCGAGGCAGGAACACCGTTAGAGAACTGAGCTGTCTCCTGCCTTCGGAGTCTCAAGCATGTCGACAATGCGCAGTCTGCCGAGCGTGGCGGCTAAGCCATCCGCGTTACGCTCGAAGTCTGCTCCGGCGTATTCTAGGGCGCCCGAGGCTCGCGACGTCATACTCGGAACTCCAATCGACCCCGGGAACGATCGGCCCGTGCAATTGTTGATGGCAGGTTTCGAGGCGCTCGACTTGCTCAACATCGGACTGGTGGTGACGAATGTGTCAGGCCAGTTGCTGCTCGCGAATCAGACCGCCGAACAAATTTTGGATGCCCGCGACGGGCTCAGTGTAAGCGCCGCTGGCGTCTTGCGGGCGGCGGGCGCCGGCGGATCCGCTCTTCTCGAATTGGTGCGACAGGCAGCAAACCCAGCGGAAGGGAAATCAGATACAAAGGACCTCGTTCTCGCCGTGCGGCGCCCATCCGGGAAGCGACCACTCACGCTGCTGGTACGTTCCATTGCGGCGGAGGTCGCGAAGGCCGATAGCAGCGCGCCAGCTTGCCTGATCTTTATCATGGATCCAGAATTTCCGATGGAAACCGCGGAAGTGGAGCTTCGTCAGTTGTACGGACTTACCTTAACGGAAGCTTGTTTGGCGAATCTCCTCATGGAGGGCAAGACTCTCGACGAGTGCTGCCAAGTGCTCGACATTCGCCGGTCCACGGCTCGCACCCACCTGCAGCACCTTTTTGAGAAGGTTGGCGTCCAACGGCAGAGCGAACTCGTGTCCTTATTGTTGAAGAGTGTTGGTATGGTTCGTACCAGGACGAACCATACCAGCATTCGTTCTATCCCTAGAACGTTCGCCTGAGAGTATTTTCGTCTATTGGTCCGCACGTCGTGAGTTAGGTCTCCGCCCCACAGCCGTAAGGGCAACAGCGCTGGTCGGCTCCCACCTCCCGCCTTCCCCACCTCCATCTCATCCGTTTGGATGATGACGTTTTCGTCTCGTCGCGATAAGCTCTGCTCCAGCCCGGATGGTAGTCCGTGTGGTTCATGAACGAATTCCAGACCCGGGGAACCACTCGGATCGCTGCCTAACTATCCCCTAAGAGCTTTCTGGCATTCAATGCCCGATCAGAAATTCGAAGTGACCATCAGGCCGACGGCTGCGTGTCGCCGCCGGGCACGAGGGAAGGTTGTATGGCGACGAAGAAGCTCCCAGGCGCCGGTGGCCTCAGGGGCTCCGTTCCCGCTCCCAGCGAGGACTACAAATGTCCGTCGTGCGGTGCATGGGAACTCGAAGGCGGGTGCGCGGATCCGACGACCTGCGCCCAAGCCATCGCACGGATGGAGCGAGATTGCACGCTCGAGATCGCTGATCTGACTGGTGACGCCGATCACCGCTCCTTCCACCTCATGATGGCCGGTTTCGAGGCTCTCGACCTGCTCAACATCGGACTGGCGGTCACCAGCGCCTCCGGCCATTTGCTGATGGCTAATCGAACCGCTGAGAACATTCTCGAAGCTCGCGATGGCCTCGAATTGACTTCACGAGGTCGGCTATGCGCGCTCAAAGGGGTCGGATCGTCTTTCACCGAATTTCTGGAAGATGCGTTAAAAGTGGGCTCCCGACGAGGCTCACAGGCCGGGGATGCCGTGCTTGCGGTCTCGCGTCCTTCCGGCAAGAGACCCTTGACGGTGCTTGTCCGCTCGGTGCGTGACCGCTCGTCGAAAGGTGGACCGATGGCACCCGCCGCGCTGTTGTTCATTCTTGATCCGGCGATAAACGTGGCAGCCGCGGAATCGGACTTGCACGAATTGTACGGACTGACCTCCAGCGAAGCGCGCCTGGCCAATCTCCTGATGGAAGGGAAGACCTTGAACGAGTGCTGCGATCGGCTTGGCATCCGGCGCTCGACCGGGCGCACTCACCTACAACATTTGTTCGAGAAGGTCGGAGCGCAGCGCCAGAGCGAACTGGTTTTCTTATTATTGAAGAGTGTTGGGCTGGTGCGCGCCACCAACAAAGAAAAGAAGTCGGAGTCGCCGCCCTCAGCCACCAACTTCGGCGAAGCCTACCTGAGGATGCTGATTACCCGAGTCACCAGGACCTCAAGTCAATGAGACTGCTTGCAGCGTTTCAAAATACAACACTAATGGCCATGTCCCGCGGGAGAGCCGAAAGGAAGATCCTCGGAGAGCCGCTCTGGCCAGGCTTTCCGGGGCCGTCATTTGCAGCCGCACACTTTTTTTCAGCGATCTCATTCATCTGGATGATGACATCAGAGTATTACTCCCCTAAGCTAGCCCGAGTTCGAAAGGCCGACTCCCCCAGTTTGGCCAGTTGAAATCCCCCAGATTGCTGCGACTCAGGACTCTCCCTCGTCTCTGTGTGCGCAGGCCAAACAACAATTAGGTAACACCCAGGTAGAAGAAGAAGTCTGTGGAGGACGTCCGTGGCCTCGGGTTGAGGTCATTCCGTCTTCGAGAGAGGGTTTCCGCTCGCCGCATGCGAACCAGTGGGGAATTACAGCTGACGCGAATGCCGCAGGATGAAAGCTGTGAGTGCACAGCTCGTGTGCAACCAGCCTCTCTGTTGTTTTCCGATATCTCATCCAACGAAACGAAGCGCTGTTGGCGCTGGCAGGCTCGGAAGGAGGCCGTACGGTCATGAGAAAGTCTCTCCAGGTTTGGTTGCCGTTATTGCTCATCTCTCTTGCGACAGGTGTCGCGAGCGCCCAGTCGTTCCGCGTGCAATGCCCCACCAGCACCATAACGCATCCGGACCCTAACAACACTGGCGTCAACAGCAACCTGCAAAACCCGTACCTCGGTCCGACGCAGTTTACGAGGCCTACGACTGGCAACCAGCAGTGGGCGGTGCCGACTGCCGGAACCGTGAACGGCGGGATCAAGTGCCAGCAGGTTTCGGGTGGCGACGGTTACATGACGGAGGCCGACGGCACGCAGACGTTCATGTTCTCCTTCGGGCCCCTTTCCGGGCTCGCGGAGATTGCGAACGGGCACCCGGGTACGCAGCCCCCGGACGTCTTCAATACCGTTTATCCCGGCACACTCGTACGCGGCGACCCGGCCACGAGCGACGGGGCAGTAAGTGGTGCTTCTCCAGGGTCTGGTGGCACTGCAGTGGCCCCGTTCACTTATAACGGTGCGGTAGGCCTCACCCCTGACATCGTGCAAACGGTAGCCATCTCCGACATAGTCGCGGGTGCCCTCCCCGCCGGGACACACATGAGCACGTGCGCCACTCCAACGGCGAACACCGTGACCGTTTTCCTGTTTGAGCCAATCGGCCTTCCGGTGGGCGCGTCGATAAATATCAACCAGGCGCCTAATCTCATCGGCTCTACCCCAATTCCTGGGCAATTTCTCGGCACTTACGCCATCACCTGCGTGGACGGCAACGTCATCGCTCCGCCGGCGATCGCCTCAACGCCGGGATCCAGTCAATTTGCCTTCCAGTACACGGATGCTGGAGCCGCAGGACAGGGCGCGCAAACCCAGTTGAACGGCCCGACTGCGTCGACACCCCCAGCGCTGGATGGCCACGTTGATCCTCGCCCCATCATCGACGTCGGCGTGATGAACGGCAACATCCCAGGGCCGTTGGTGGCCTTCGACGAGGACGACGAAATGTTCCTCACCCTGACCAACGTGGGCATGATCATGCGCCCGGACTTGTTCGAGCAGCACACCATCCACTTCCACGGTTACCCCAACGCTTCCAGCTTCTACGATGGCGTGCCTGACGCTTCGGTGGCCATCAACATCGGCGCCAGCTTCACCTATTACTACCTGGCGCCCGACGCCGGGACCTATTTCTGGCACTGCCACATCACCCCTCCCGAGCATTTGCAGATGGGGATGGTGTCACAGCTTCACGTGCGCCCGCGGCAGGACCGGGTTCCGACCGGCGGCAACCTCTATACGTATCTTGGTTATCAGAACGGAATCGGTCTGCCAACTGGGACAATCGAAGATCTGCGCACGGCCTGCAACCCCGGCGCCGACATCCTGTGCTCAGCGACTATGCCGGCGGTCAATACCGGTGCAGTGCAAGGTGCACCCAGGACGACAGGCTCATCGCTCACCTATCAGACCTACACCTACAACGATGGCGACGGTTCGACGGCTTATGACGTCGAGTATCCCCTCCAGATGCACGGCTTTGACCCCAATTTCCATTTTGTAGGCATGACGTTCAACCCGGAAATGTTCGTGGACATGAAGGACAAGTACTTCCTGCTGAATGGGCGGAGCTATCCCGACACGGTCGCACCCGGCCCACAAGCGACAACCTCGAGCGATGGCCAGATGCACTACTCGCAGCCGATGCCCGCCATCATCAATATTCCGGTTGGTGGGAGGGCGCTCCTGCGCCTGGTGAACCTGTCGGTGTCGGAATACCACACGCTGCAATCGCTGGGGGTTCCGATGAAAGAGGTTGGCTTTAACGCCAAGCTCCTGCGCGACCAGGCGGGGATGAACACCGAATTCTTCACCAACTCCATCACGCTGGGCGGCGGCGAGTCGCTTGACGTGGTTCTGGATGCCAGCGATGCCAGTTGCGGGTCCACGGGCTGCGCGGCAACGCTGTATCCGGCGGGTAGCGTCTTCTATCTCTACACACCCCAGCTCGACCACCTGTCAAACGACGCCGAGAACTTCGGTGGGCTCATGACCGAGGTCCACATTTGCACCACCGTCACTGGTGGCAATACGTACGGGAACACCTGCAACTAGGAGAGCAGCAATGAGGTCGATGAACATGAAAAACGCGACATTCAAGACACGACTGTTCCTGACGCTAATGGTGGCCGTAACGTTGCTTTCTGTGCCGGCCGCGTTCGCTGCTGCTCCCGGGATCACCGGCCCGACGTTTAACCTGACGGCGCAACAGGCCTATCTCAACCAGCCGGACGGTGAGGCAATTTACTCCTGGGGCTACGGGTGCAACGGCGCGCCAGCGGGTTTTCTCCCGACGGGTACGGCGGCTATGCCCGGCGCGACGTGCCCCACGATGCAGGTGCCCGGCCCCACGTTGATCGTCCATGAGAATGATACGGTCACGGTCCATCTGCTGAATGGCCTTCCCACCGCCGCCGGCAACACCTCGATCCTGTTTCCCGGCTTCACCTTGACATCGACGACCTGCGCGGCGCCGGCGGTGCAGGGCTTGCTGGCCTGCGAGGCGGCACCGGGTGGCTCCGTGACCTACACCTTTACTGCCTCCGCTCCGGGCACGCACGCGTACTACAGCGGCACCCAAGGCGACCTTCAAGTCGAGATGGGCCTGTACGGCGCCATCATCGTCCTTCCGGCGACTGTCCCGGCCAACTGCACAACCGGCTACCATGCTCAGAATGGCACGGCGCGAGGGGCCCATGGCGAGACGGATTATCGCCTGTCGCAGGCCGCCTACGACCACCCCGGAAGCTGCTACGACCGGGAATACCTGTTCCAGTGGGCCGAGATGGATTCGAGGATTCACAGGCAGGCTCAGGCGCAAGTCGCGGCACTGCTCGGCTGCACGGCCGGTGCAGCGGGTTGCAGCCTCAACGTACAGACAGAGCCCTACCATCCCGCCTACTTCCTGATCAACGGGCGCTCAATGCCCGACCTGATGGATCCCAACTACGCGGGCGAGTATCCGCACCAGCCTTATAACGGCAACCCGCACATGCATCTGGGTGAGCTGACGCTAATCCGTACCATCGGCCAGGGGCGCTGGCAACATCCCTTCCACGAGCACGCCAACCACGTGCGCATCCTGGCGCGCGATGGGAACCTGGTGCTCAGTGGTTCCACCACCAACGTTTCGTATAGCGACGGGTTAGGCACGGCGGTGCCGGGACGGGGGCTGGCCGGAACCCTCATGTTCAACACCGACACGACGCCCGGTGAGGCGTTCGATGGGATCTTCTACTTTACCGGCAGGGGATTGAACTGGGATCCCTATGCTCACCATCCCGTCTCCAGTTCCAACGACCCCCTGGCGATCCTCTCCTGCACTCCCGACGTGAACGGTTACAACTCGGGCGCGCCGGCGGCGCTGAACTTCATGGAGTGGTGCCAGGACCACAACAAGCCCGTACAAGTGAACCCGTTCGGCGATGTGCCAGCGGGCGGTCCGGCCACTCTGCCCGATCCGAATGCCTTTACCAACGGCCCCTGGTACGGAGGCAGTCCCTACTTGGGTCCGGATGCGAGCCTGCGCGGCAACGCACCTGCTTGTACCAGTAACGCGTTGACGGGCGCCGCAACGCCCGGCACCAACTGTACCAACCTGAGCCCGGCCAACCTCCAGCTCAACCCCGCCACCGAGCGCGGCTGGGCCTTCATGTGGCACTCGCATAACGAGCGCGAGATTACGACGAACAATGTTTTCCCCGGCGGCATGCTCATGATGATGCTGGTAGATTCCCGGGAATTTGTAATTAACGAGAGCCAGTGATCTGGGGCGGGCGGTGAGCTCGCCCGGCGCCCCCCCCGGCGCCGTAAACAGGCTGCGGCACACGACACAGAAAGAATTCAGATTTTCTTGTCCGCAAACGACGGACAACGAGAGGCGACAATGATCCGGATCAATGATTGCAACCTCAGGGCAAAAGTGAAGGCCGTACTGCTGGTGGGGGGATTCTTTCTCTTCGCGACGGTGATGGGCTTCGGCCAAGCGAGCAATACGATCAATCTGACCGCGGGGCCGACCACTACGACCATGCCCGATGGCAATGTCGTGCCGATGTGGGGCTATTCTTGCGGTACGGCCGCGACCGGTGCCACCGCGAAGTGCGCCAATTTGAATCCGAACGCTCCTGCGGCGACGACGACTACGCCCGCCGGTTGGTCTCCTGTCGTTATTACCGTGCCCGTTAATTCCACAGGCGCGACGACCCTGACCATCAATCTGACTAACAACCTCTCGTTTACACCAACAGGCGCGACGGCGGCGAATACCGTTCCGACCTCCATCGTCATTGTGGGACAGGTGGGCGGCGGTCTCGGCGTTCTGGCGCAGCGCACTACTACGCTGAGTCCTGACCATACCGAGGCGCAGGGCTGTGTGACTTGGTTCATCGCCAATATTCCGCCAGGTCAGCCATGCAACCCCACCACCAGCACAACCGCGCCACTAGCTAGTCCGCCTAACCAGGGAAACCGCGTGCAGTCGTTCGGCACTGAAGTGGCAGCGGCCGGCGCTACACTGGTGACCCCCCAGGTTGCTTCCGGAAGTGCGCTCATGTGGGCTAATCTTCGTCCCGGTACTTACCTGCTCGAATCCGGTACACATCCTTCGATTCAGGTTCCGATGGGCTTGATCGGCGTGCTGGTGGTTACCACGCCGCCAGCGGGCACCACGGCCGGCACAGCGTATCCTGGGGTTACTACTACCTCGACGACTACCACGGTTCCCGCGGTGACGTATAAGGCCGAACTCCCGCTCGAGTTCAGTGAAATCGACCCGGTGCAGAACAAAGCTGTCAACACGGCCGTCACCACGGTGGGTTTCAACGAGACGATGGTCTGGTCCGGCCTCGCCGGAGGTTGCGGCAATCCCTCATCGGCGACTTACCACCAGTGCTATCCCCCAGCGGTGAATTACACGCCGTTCTATTGGCTCATTAATGGGCTCGCATTCAACAAGACCAGTGCGGCGGCTTCGGTGTTCCCGGCTACGGCCGGCGTCTCTACTACCGGGACGGCCGTGACGACCGGAATCACTGGAACTGTCTTGGTGCGCCTGGTGAATGCCGGGTTGCGGATGCACGTGCCTTCCATCGTTGGATCGCAAACGGCGGGTTTCACCGGCGCAGGCGTGGCTGGCACGGTGAGTGGATTCACATTGATCGCGGAAGACGGCAACGTCATCCCCGGCGTAGCTCCTCCGGGGGCTACTACCGCTCCCGTTGCTCCCAAGGTGCAGACCGACGTCTTCATGGCCGCGGGCAAGGTTTTTGACGTGATGGTCAATGTGCCCGCTACGCCCGCCACCGGCGCGACCCCAGCGCTTCCGATCTATGACCGCGAGTTGAGCTTGTCGGGCAATTCTTCCGAGCGTGATGCTGGGATGCTGGCCTACATCAGCGTCAATAATTCTACCCCTAGCGCCGGACTCCCGGCTGCGGCAGGGTTTGGGGCCGCGGTGGCCAACGCGGATACCTACAACGCCCTCGCTGCGGGAGAGGTCTTCAGCGTAACGGATGCTTCCAAAGGTGTGATCGCCAACGATGTCAATGTCTACGGCGTCACATTGCTTAAACCGCCGGCCAACGGCACCGTAACTTGCAATGCGCAACCACAGAACCCCACTGCAGGGATTTGCACGAACGGCACATTCACCTATACCCCCAGTGGGACCGCCACATCGGATACCTTTACCTACTGCGCCAACAATGGTTATATTGCGGCGGCGGGCACGACCGCGGCGAGCTGTTCTTCCACCGCTCTAACGGCTACGGTGACCCTGGGTAAGTCGGGGCTAGCCGGCAACCCCACCGCGATCGCCCAGAGCTTCACGGCACGCACGGCCACCTATATCAAGATTCCTTCGCCTGGTCTTCTGTCGGGCAACTCCGACCCGAGCGGCCTGCCCATGAGCGTTGTCACCACCACCGCGCCGACAATTTCCGGCGGAACCGTGGTGCTGGATGCGCAAGGTGGTTTCGTTGCGTCCCTCTCATCGGTGCCCACGGTAGCGACCACGGTCACCTTCCCATACACGGTGCAAAACTCCCAAGGGAGAAGCGCTTCCGGAACCGTCACCGTCAACTTCCCAACCCCCAGCAATCTCAATGTGAAGGTGGTGGATGCCCAGGCTTACGCCAATTGCCAGGGCGATAGCACCTGCATTGGCGGACTGGTCGGCATGAACGACTACCGCTGGATCATTGAAGAAGATAAGACCTTCTGGGTCGACCCGAACTGCACTACCAACGCCAGCATCACCACGCCGGGTTGCCCCACTGTTGTGCCGGGTACCGCCGGTCAAACCACCATCCCCACCTTTGGTACGAATTTCCACGCCAGCCACATGGATTACGTCTTACAGGGGTGCACCGGGCCGCTGTCTTGCGAAGGCGGCCAGACCATGTTGGACACCCGTGCTGGCAGCGCGACCATAGGGCAACATATTCCCGCGGTGTGCGACCTTGGCAACGGCGCCTGCCGGCCCGATCCGAGCTGCACCGCG